>Ga0187892_10000986_pt1 | contig 69820 bp, 62 predicted proteins | sample MA1701073metaG_FD_139345 | JGI IMG/M metagenome (GOLD analysis project Ga0187892, IMG submission 139345) | Bio-ooze microbial communities from a basaltic lava cave in the Kipuka Kanohina Cave System on the Island of Hawaii, USA - MA170107-3 metaG ...
AACTCACCACCAGAACCGCCTACGGGTTCCGAACCTATCGCGGCATCGAACTCGCGCTCTACCATGCCCTCGGCGATCTTCCCGAACCTCAAGTCGCCCACAGATTTTGCTGAGGAGCCGAAATTTCAGGGCTCGCGACATGGGCCCGCGTGGCATTGCACTTGACCGGCTGACGCTCCGGGACAGGAGCACGGCGGCCTCGTTCTCGTCAATCTGCTGCAGGTAGGCGACCAGCTGAGTCTTTTGCGATGCCGTGAGCGTGGAGGTAACCCCGTGCCGGTCGCCCGGGTTGGCAGTGGTGATGACGTCCATCAGCGTCGCCGCCGACCCGTCATGCAGGTAGGGCGCGGAAGCCCAGACGCCCTTGAGGGTGGGCGTGTCGAGCCCGGTGAGGGGGGCGCCCATGCGCTTCCCGGAGGAGGCCTTGATGGTGCCCACGTCGTGGAGCACGCCGCTGGCGCTGTCGGTGAAGTCCGCGCCTGAGTGGCAGCGGTTGCATCCGAGTTGCTGGAAGATGTGCTTGCCGGTTGCTCCATCCGAGGTGAGCGAGCCATCGGCGTTCCGGAAGGGGCTCTTGGGCGCCTCGTTGAGCGAGGTCACGTAGGCGGCCAGGGCATCCAGGTCCGCGCTGACGCCGGCCTTCGGGTCGCCCAGGGGGTTGCTCCGCGTGCCCGTATTGTACTGAGCGTCCGTCATGAAGCCGGTTCCTGCGAATGCGCCGCGGACGTCGTTCTCGAAGTCCTGGATCTCATCGAAGCTGGCAGTCCAGTGCACGCGGCCCTGGCTGGTGCCCCGGTGGCCGAGCAGCGAGATGGTGTTGCGGAGGCCCTCGCCGCGCTGGGTGAAGTCCCAGACCCGCTCGTCGCTCTCGCCGTCCACGTGGCAGCTGGCGCACGAAATGTAGTGGTCCAGGTTCATGCGGCGGTCCGCGGCGTTGTAGAAGATACGCTTGCCCTGGAGCACCTGGGACGATAGCCGCTCGGCGGCAACCGTGCTCACCGTGCCTACCAGGGTGACGGCCGTGCTGGACCCATCGAGGAAGCCGGCCACATCGTAGATCGCCACCGACCGACCCATGAAGGCGTTGACGAAGACCTTCCGGTGATCGGCGCTGAATGCCACGCCCTGCGGCGCCAGACCGGTGTTCGAGGCGCCGCCGATTACCTGGTGATTGTAGGCGTCAAAGACGTCAATGGTGTTGCTGCCCTGGGTGACGATGAACACGTAGTCGCCGTGCTTGCTGAAGGCGAGCACCTGGGCCATGTCCCGGTCGTTCAAATCGATCCGCTGCGAGATCAGCTCGGTGTTCGTGGTCAGGTCCACCTGCGAGGCCACGGTGCGGACGGTCGATTCGAACGTCAGACGCTGGCCGTCACGGAGCTGGCCGCGTCCGGTATTGTCCTTCTTGGAGGGCACCCACGCGCGGCGGCCGTCAGGCGAGATGGCCACCGAGCTCACGTAGTTCGGAACGCCCCGGCCGCTGCTCTCGGCGTCCGGGCCAGGATCCGCCGCCAGCGTGAAGACCCGCGCGACCGTAAAGCTGGTGCTGGACACCTCCCGAATCTCACCCCTCGCCGCCGGGGAGACGAAGCGGGTGAGGAAGATGCGGCTCGAGTCTCCGGAGACGGCCACGCCGCGCGGCGACGGCCCGACATCCAGAGTCGCCACGATGGCGCGCGTGGTAGGGTTCATCCGGACGAGCTGGCCGGTGCCCTGGAGGGTGACATAGCCATACGTGCCGTTGGGAGCGAAGGCGACGCCATAGGGCCGCGACGCGTACGGCAGGGCGATGGTGGTCACCAGGGCGCCGGTTGTCCCGTTCAGCACGCTGATGCTGAAGCTACCCTGATTCACGACCCACACCGTGCCGTCCGGTGCCCGCGCGAGGGTGCGGGGGCTCTTGCCCACCGTCACTTCGAACCGCTTGCTGTTGGCCACGCCGTCTATGGCGGTGACCGTGTCCGTGTCCGGGTTGACCACCCAGGCCAGGCTCGTCGACCCGTCGTAGATGAGCGTGCTAGAGGCGGTGGGCATCGAAGCAGTCAGCGGGTAGTGGATGGTCTGCACCCGGGTGCAGCTGCTCGTCTGGCTGCCGTTCTGGACGGTGACGCGGACGTTGTAGTGGCCCACCGTCGCGTACGCGTGGCTGGCGGTGCTGGTCGCGCCGAACGGCGTCGCCGGGCTCCCGTCGCCGAAGTTGAACGAGAACTCCTTGGTGCCGGTCCCGGTGGCGGTGGCCGAGAGGCTGGCGGTGCCTTTGATCACGGTGGGCAACGTCGGGTTGACGCTGCAAGCCAGCGGGTTGCTAATGGTCGGGCCGGTCGAGAAGCGGACGCGGAACTCGGTCGGGACCCCGTTGCCCGCGTAGTCCTTGATGCCCCCGGCCGGGATGACAACCTCGTACGTCGTGTTCGCCAGTAAGTCACTGTCCGGCTTGAAATTCACGATGTTGGTCTGAGAGCTGTACGTGCCCACCATGGCCGCGCCGCCCACGGGCCGGACGATGAACGTAGCACTCGTCACGGAGGCTACGTCGATCTGGTCGGTGAAGCTCACGCCCACACGGCTCGACAGCGCGCGGCTCACCGCATTGTTCGCCGGGCTCACCATGTTCACCAACGGTCCGCGCGTATCCGGCGCAGTCTGGTGCGGCATCAGACCGGAGCCGGTGTTGTGGTCACTACCTCCAAAGACCAGATTGCCCAGCACAGTCGCGAAGTCCTCGTCTCGGCGGGCGACGGCGGAGGTGCCGGTCTGCACGATGGGGTAGCTGGCGTTGTTTCGGATGTCGATCTTCGCGAAGCGGTCCGAGAAGCCGACGAATGCATAGCCGTCCTGGACGGTTGCGTAGCCGCCCTTGCCGCCCGCGACCGCGGAGCTGTTCACGAGGGTGATGTTGCTGAGGTTGGTCACATCGTGCACGTAGAGCTTGCCGTCGCCGCCCGCGCCCACGATCTTGTCGCCGTTGAGGAGGGATGAGTAGACCGCCGCGTTGTTGGTCATCGCCTGCATGAGTACTGGGTTGACCGGGTCGCTGATGTCGAATGTCGCGTAGCCGCCCTGGTCCATGCTCGACGCGACCAGGATGTTGCCGACCGCAAACACCGGGCCCACCCGGAAACCGCCCGTTTGCGAGGTGGGCATCTGCTTGGCGACCACCGGAGCGGCAGGGCTGGAGGCATTCACCACGAAGAGGCCGTTGCCAGAGCCGCCCACGTAGATGCACGGCGCCTGCCAAAAGACCCACCACGCGCCGGACGTGTAGTCGGACGCGATGACGCCGCCCAGGTTGGTGGAGCTCACCAGGGCGGGGGCGGTGACGTTCGTCCAGTCCCAGATCTGCACGCCGGACGTCGTCTGGAGCGCGACGTAGTCGCCCCCATAGCTGTTCGAGAAGCCAAAGCCGTGGGGCTCGCGGATCTCATGGCGATCCTGCCTGTAGACCAGCACCGGGCTGCGCGGATCGGAGATGTCATAGAAGGATATCCCGCCGCCGGCCACGCCGGAGTCGGATGCATAGATGACGGCCAGATAACCCTTGTGCATCGCCACGTTGCCATGGCCCTTGCGGACCCCGGCGCCGGTGGTGCTCCGGAAGACCGAGAGCGGCCTACCGACCTCGCTCGATGCGTACGTCAGGTTCGGCAGACCGGGTCCATATGGGCGAGACACGTAACGCGGGTTGACGTACTCCTCCCCCTCGTCGGACGCGCACGCCGTCGCCACCACCAACCACGCCGCTGCCCACAGCCGCGCGCTGCGCCGCAACGGGCCGGCCAGGCGGTACGATCGGCTGACGCGCTTGATCGCGGCCTTCTCCGCCGTGACCGAGACGTTGGGGTTAGGGATGTGGGTGATCTCGCGCCCCGGGTTGAGCCCAGCCCCGTCCAGCATGTCGCGCACGAGCGGCTCAGTAGGCGGCACCACGGGAAGCCTCTCGGTCCAGCCTCGCTCGACGCAGAGCTCGATCGCGTCCGTCACGTCGTGGGCCACCGCCCGTCGCGAAGTGAGAGCAGCCGTCATGATCACTTCCAGGATTCGCGACACCGTATCATCCGCGGGCGGCGCCTTGCAACCGGCCCAGTGGATCAGCCTATCCGGATACCGTCGGCTTCAGGGCCCGAACAAAGGCGCTCATGAACTTGCCGTCCACCTCGGGGGCAATCGCCGAAGCGTCAATACCGGATCCGGCGAGGAACTCTCGCGCGTCCTCCACCCGGTAGACTCGGGTCGGCTCGAGATCGATGGCCTCGAACCCCGCGGCGGCGAGCTTCGCGCGATACTCGGACTCGCGGAGGGCGCCCGCGACGCAGCCGATCCACAGCTCGACACTCCGGCGAATCTCGGCCGGAACCTCCCCGCGGACCACGACGTCTGAGACCGCCAGCCGCCCGCCCGGCCTGAGGACGCGGAAGGCCTCGCGAAGCACGCGTCCTTTGTCCGGCGACAGGTTGATCACGCAGTTCGAGATGATGACGTCGACCGACTCGTCAGGAAGCGGGATGCTCTCGATCTCGCCCTTCAGGAACTCGACGTTCTCGACGCCGGCCTTCCGCTGGTTCTCCCGGGCCAGCGCCAGCATCTCCTCGGTCATGTCGAGCCCGTACGCCTTGCCGGTCGGGCCGACCCGGCGGGCAGAGAGCAGCACGTCGATGCCACCCCCCGAGCCGAGATCAAGCACCCGTTCACCCAGATGGAGCTCGGCCAGCGCCGTTGGATTTCCGCAGCCCAGCGAGGCGGCCACCGCCTCGGCCGGCAACCCCAACGTCTCGTGGTCGCTGTACAGATGTGCGGTAATGGGGTCCTTCTCACCTCGAGAGGACGCAGTCCCGCAGCACGCGGCCTCGCCTCCGCCGCATGACGCGGTCCCCCCGCTCACCACCCGCATCGCCGCTTGACCGTACTTTTCCCTTACGAGGTCCTTGAGCTCGCTGTCTGCCATCCTGGGCCTCCTTGCCCTGACTGCTCGCGCGCGCTCGACCCTGACCCATCACGTTGAGCAGGGCGTCCGCCACGAGGTTGCGCGGCGAGTTGCCGCGGTTGAGAAACGCGACCGGTGTGTCGCCGCTCATGCCGACGTCGACCGTTTCCTCGTGATCGGAGACCGTGGGCTCAGGATGGGCCGGCACGGATTGCCACCGCAACAGTTCTCGGTCAGGAACGCCAGCACGTCATTCATCGCCGAGAAGTTGGCGGTGTAGATCACGAATCGTCCGTCGGGCGCCGAGCTCACCAGCCCGGCCGTGCTCAGCTCCTTGAGGTGAAAAGAGAGCGATGAGGGCGCGATCCCCGTGCGCCCGCCGATCTTGCCCGCCGCCAAGCCTTCGGGGCCGGCCTGAACGAGCGTTCGGAAGATGGCGAGCCGCGATTCCTGCGCGAGCGCGGCCAGGGCAGCCACAGCGGCCTTCGACTCCATGCTTCAACACTACTTGAAACATTAAATCGCTGCAAGGAATCACTGGACCTGCACGGAATCACTGCCCGGAACTACTGCAAGCGGAGGCCCGCCCGGAGGTCACCGCCGGTCGCTTCACAGGCATCACGGAGTCCTCCGGATCGGCGGCCGTTGGGCGGGACAGAGCGTTCATCCACGTCAGGCGTCCAGCGCACGGGCGACCTCGCCGAGCTCGCGGCGAAGTCGCGCCAGGCGCCGGCCGAGTGTCCGTGGCGCGGGTCGCTCCCGCAGCACGCCTCGCTCCAGGATCTCGAGAAACGCCGCGGCGATCTCGTCTGCTCCCCAGCTTCCCGCCGGGTTGTACCACTTGTAGAGCCAGTTCAGCATCCCGAGCATCCCGAACACCACCAGGCGCGGCGGCAGATCCCGGAACGTGCCCCGGTGAATTCCGGCGGCCACCACCGCCTCCAGCGCCTTGTCGTAGCGGTCCTTCTGCGCGGCGAGCGAACGGGCGAAGCGCCGGGGCAGGTTCGGCTCCTCGCTGAAGAAGACGGTGAGGAACGAGCGGTTGGCGATCACGAACCGGATGTGCTGCCGCACGACCCGGCGGAGCTTCTCGGCCGGGTCGAGGCTCGACCGCAGGACGAGGGCGAGGTCGCGCGTGAAGCCCTCGATGGTCTCCCGCGAGATCGCGGCGAGCAGCTCTTCCTTGGCCCGAAAGGAGGTGTAGAGGGACGCCTTGGACATGCCGAGCCGGGCGGCAATGTCGTCGAGGGTGGTGGCCCGGTAGCCGCGCTCCCCGAAGAGGTCGGCCGCGGTGCGGAGGATCTGCTCGCGCAGGGCCTGACGTCTGGCGTTCACCCCTGAATCACCCCTGAGGAGTCTACTTGACACGCGCCGGCCCAACGTGATAAAACTCGTCAGTCTAGGAAATACACTCATCAGTTCTAATCACTCGATCCATCCGAGCGGGATGGATCAGCGGAGGACGGCATGGAGGCGCGCGCGATCCCTGGCTCGCTGACGACGGTGTTCGAGTTCGACTACGGGGTGCACGCCGAGGACATGCGCGGCCTCTACGAGAAGGCCAAGCGTGATCAGTGGAACGCCGCGCGCGACATCGCCTGGAGCACCCCCGAGCCGTCCGACGGCCGCGTTCTGGCCGACGAGCTGGTCGACATCCACGGCAGCCGGCTGTGGGAGGGGCTCTCGGAGCACGACCGGATCACGCTGAACCGGAACATCACCGCCTGGCGGCTCTCCGTCCTCGTTTATGGGGAGCAGGGCGCCCTGCTCGCGTGCAGCCAGCTGGTGGACATCGTCGCCGGCACTGACCAGAAGTTCTTCCAGGCAACGCAGGTCATGGACGAGGCCCGCCACAACGAGGTGCTGGAGCGGTACCTCGAGACTCGACTGGGCGGCCGTCACTACCCGATGCCGGACAACGAGCGGATTCTCTTCGACGCGATCCTCACCGACTCGCGCTGGTACATCAAGACCATCGCGCTCCAGCTCGTGGCCGAGACGTTCGCGGTCTCGATGTTCAAGATGATGGCGGAGTGCGCGCTCGATCCCCTACTCGGGGAGGTGTGCCGCCGCATCCTCGCCGACGAGGCGCGCCACATGGGGTTCGGGATGCTGGCGCTCCCGGCGGTGGTGCGGGACGCGAGCGACGCCGAGCGCCGGGAGATGGAGGACTTCACCTGCGAGGCGATCGAGAAGGTCCTCACCGGCTTCTTCCCGATCGACGCCTACCGCGACCTTGGCTTCTCCCCCGCCCAGATCGAGGAGGTCCGCGCCTATCGCCGCGGCGTCGCCAGCCGGAACGACGACGCGGTGTTCCGCAAGCACTTCAGGCGGGACATGCACTCGTCCATGGTCACCAACCTGGCCCGCATCGGCCTCCTCACCGACCGGGTCCGCCCGCGGCTCGCCGTCCTCGGCATCCAGCTCCCCGCCGCGGCCTGACGCGGCGCTCGCCCCCGCGAGCCACGAGGGCAAGGGTGCCTTTATCAGCCACGGTGGTCTAGTCGATCAGGAGCTGATCCGCGCAGGGACGTCGCCGATTCCGGCGTCAGCGGATGGACCCGATCAGGGCGTCGGGGTCGAAGGGCAGGCCGTCCTTGACGACGCGGTGGATCCGGCTGAGGTTCGCGATGTCGGCGAGCGGATTGCCGTCGACGACGACCAGGTCGGCGAGCTTGCCCGGCGCGATGACTCCGAGATCGCGCTCCATTCCGAGCGCCCTGGCTCCGTTCGTGGTCGCCGAGCGCAGCACCTCCAGCGTCGTCAAGCCCGCCCGCACCATCAACTCCATCTCGCGGAACACCGAGGGGCCGTGGATTGTCCCGATGTTGCCGGCGTCGGTGCCCATGACCACGGTGATGCCGGCATCCCACACCCGGCGCACATTCTGGAGCGCGGCCGGCCGTATGCGAATCGCCGGGGGCTGGCGCATCATGCCCGCGATCCAGGCCGGGATCTTCTCCGCGGGCATGACGTCCAGATCGCGCATCGCAGCCAGAACGCGGGGGTCGGCCAGCCGCGCTTCCGGCCCGGTCGGCTGCCAGGTATTCGACAGCGCGAGCCCGTAGCCGTTCATCACGAACAGCGTGGGGCAATACAGGACGCTGCGCTGCCGCGCCAGCTCCAGGAACTCGGCGTCCACGGGCGCGTCCTCCACCGAGTGGACGAGGAAGTTGGCGCCGGCGCGGAGAGCCGCCTTGGCGACCTGAAGCTCGGTCGCGTGGACGGCCAATGGCACGCCCGCCGCGTGCGCGGCGTCCGCCGTGGCTGTCACGATCGCCGCCGGCCTGGCCAGAGAGTCTCCGGGTCGCTGGATGAACCACACCTTTATGTAATCGGGCCGCTCGGGTAACTGCCGCTGGACCTGCGTGCGCGCCTCGGCGGGGGTGGTCACGCGCACGATCGGCGGATCGCCGAGATCCAGCTCGGGTCGCGCGACCGTCGACACCAGGGGCCCGGCGACCGCGACCCTTGGGGCCTCGCGCGTGCGGCGCGCGAGACGGCGGACCTCGAAGTTCCACATCGGTCCGCCCACGTCGACGACCCCGGTCACGCCGCTCGCCAGCCACACCTTGAACGTGGCCGGCAGGCGATCTCGGTTTCGCGCCGTCTCCCGCTCGTACGGCATCCAGGCTCGGAAGTCGGCGATGTCCGGTCGGGTGTAGAGATTGCCGGACTGGAAGAAGTGCACGTGGGCGTCGATCAGGCCCGGGATGACCCACTTGCCGGCGCCGTCGATGATCGCCGCCCCCTGGGGCACGGGGGTGGTGCTCGAGGGACCGACCGCCTGGATCCGGTTTCCGGAGATAACGATCGTGGTGTCCGGCGCCACCGCGTCGGCAGTCGCTCGCTCGGGGTAGATGACGGTGGCGCCGACGATGGCAACCATGCGTGCGCGCGCTTCTCCGTAGGGGAGAATGGTGTCCCCGACCGCGCACACCGACAGGAGAGCCAGGACGGCGAGCTTCCCCATGAGTTCGGGCTCTGCCGGATCTTACCTCACGGCCACCGCGGCCCAGGACTCGGACTCCGCCCGATCCGCGGAGGGAGGCACCTGCCTTGACACCTCGGGGGTGGCCTTCTAGAGTGGAGCGGCCTGAGCGTCCGAGCGGCTCAATCTGGGAGGGCTAGCGTGCATCGATCGGTGCTGTCCGGGGTGATCCTCCTGGTGGTGATCGGTGCCATCGCAGTGGTGGTCATGTCGCTCGCGGGACTGGCTCCGGCGCAGCAGGCCGAGCCCATCCGGATCGGCGTCATCCAGCCGCTGTCGGGGCCGGTGGCGGCCTCCGGAAACTACGTCCGCATCGGGGCGGAGATCGCGCGCGACTGGATCAACGCGCGCGGCGGCATCCTCGGACGCCCGCTCCGCCTCGTCGTCGAGGACAACAAGTCCGACCCCAAGGAGGCCGCCAGCGCCGCCGAGAAACTGATCGCTCGCGACAAGGTCCCCGTGCTGATGGGCGCGTGGGGCAGCTCGATGACGCTGGCCGCGATGCCCAAGCTCGAGGAGTACGGCGTCCCGATGGTCGTCGAGACTTCGAGCGCCGCCTCGATCACCAGGCGCGGGAATCCTTGGGTGTTCCGGATCAGCCCGCCGAGCGAGATGGAGTCGGCCGGGCTCGAGAAGTACCTCGGCGCGCTCGGGATCAAGCAGGCCGACTTCATGGCCGTCAATACCGACTGGGGTCGCGGTGCCGTCACGGCCTTCGGCGACATGCTCAAGCGTCGTGGCGCCGGCGTCGGAGCCGTCGAGTTCATGGACCAGGCGGCCACCGACATGGGCGCCCAGATCACGAAGATCAGGGCCACGACGGCCAACACGCTGTTCTTGACGACCAGCGTCGAGCAGATCACGCTCGTGCTGAGGCAGGCGCAGGAGCAGCGGCTCCAGCGCACGATCATCACGACCGGCGGCAGCTCCTCCCCGACGCAGCTCGTGAAGCAGGCGGGCCAGGCCGCCGAGAACACGTACCACATCGTGTTCTTCATGCCCTGGTTCCCCGAGGCCATGCCGGACCCAAAGCTCGCGCGCGCGTTCGTCGAGGAATGGACCCGGCGCGGCCATCCCTTCGAGGGCCTGACCGAGGGGTTCCGGGGCCATGACGGCATCGCGACCATCGCCGAGGCCATCCGGGTGGCCGGTCAGGCGGAGCCGATGGCGATTCAGGCCGCGCTCTGGAAGGTGAGCCTGATGGGCCTGAACGGTCCCATCGCGTTCGAGAGGGACGGTCCCGCCGGCAACGAAAGCGGTCAGAGCCGTCCCATCATTTTTCTCGTTCAGATCAAGAACGGGAAGGCGGTGCTCCCGGCCTTTCTCACGAAGTAGTTGGAGGCCTTCCTCCAGCACCTGCTCAACGGCCTGCTGCTCGGTGGGACGTACGCGCTCCTCGGCATCGGCCTCACGCTGATCTTCGGCCTCATGCAGGTCGTCAACTTCGCCCACGGCGAGTTCTACACGCTTGGGGCCTACCTCACGTTCGCCACCCTCACCCTCGCCGGATTCCCGTTCGGGGCGGGGATCGTCGCGGCGATCGCCGGCGGGTGCCTCATCGGCGCCGGGTGCGAGCGCGTCTTGCTCCGCCCCCTTCGCGGCGAGTCGATCGACACGACCATGCTCGTCATGATCGGGCTCTGGATCGCGCTCCAGAATGGCGAGCTGCTCGTGTGGGGCGGCGTCGCGAAGAACATCCCCCACCCATTTCCCACCGCTCCCATTGTCATCGGCCCGATCTCGGTTGCTCCGCTCCGGCTGTTCGTGCTCGGTGCCGTGATCGCAGTGATCCTGGCCGCCCACCTGCTGATTTACCGGACGCCCTTCGGCATGGCGATGCGCGCCACGTTCCAGGATCGGGAGACCGCCGCCCTGATGGGAATCAACGTGGGTCGCGTCTACACGCTGACCTTCGCGTTCGGCTCGGGGCTCGCCGCGGCGGCCGGGGCCCTGCTCGGACCGGTCTTTCTTGCGTACCCCTCGATGGGGGACCTCGCTTCGCTCAAGGCCTTCTCGGTGGTGATCCTGGGCGGCCTCGGCCACGTGGCGGGCGCGATGCTCGGCGGTCTGATCCTCGGGATCGCCGAGGAGCTGGGCGCCGGCTACGTGTCGTCCGGCTACCGGGACGCCGTCGGCTTCGTGATCATCATCCTCGTCCTGCTGTTGCGCCCCGCGGGCCTTTTCGCGCGCGCCCAGCGGGTCGGGTAGAAGCCCGGCCGGTCGAGCCCGCCCGCGTGGTTGCGAGAAGGCAACGCCGCCAGGAAGCTGGCGCCCCCGCTGATACCGCGACGCAACGCACGGGAGGCGCGGAAGAAATCTCCAGCCTGTCATGCGCATCGCAACGCGAATGTTGTTCTAGTGTCCCGAGACGAAGGTCCGTTGACTCAAAGCGCCCGGCGCGGTGCCGGCTCATCGTAAACGCGCAGCGGGCGGCCAGCAGATACCGGCCGCCCGCTGAGGCTTCGATAGAATCGAAGCTGTTCCGCGATCGTTACATCGGTTTCTCGATGGCGGAGACCGTCTGCTTGCCACCCGCCTCTTCGTAGCTGACGGTGACCTTGTCGCCCGGCTTCAGGTTTGCCAGGGTCTGCGCTGCCTGGTCGGAAACGGTCATCGTCACCTGCTTGCCGTCCACGTTGAGGACGATGGACTTCCCGGTCGTGTCCGCCTTCACTACCTCGCCCGCAGCCTTCATCCCACCAGCGGTGGCCACGCCGGCGGTGAACGCGATCAGGGCGAGTGCGACCATCAAGATCGTGCGAAGACTCCGCATGCTCGGTCCTCCTTCTTTCGGATTAGCTCGGCTGTCACGACAGCCGGCGGCCGCACACGGACGCAATCGCCCTGCCACTCGCGCCCCGCGGCGGACGACAGAGAAGGGTGTTGGCCGAGTCTGAGCGTGGGGCCGGCGCTCTCCGAGAAGGATCTACCTCTGATGGCCGGAGTGGGAGCCAGGTGTGTAAGGGCTTACCCCGGAGCCGTGTAAAGGTTACATAGCGGCGAGGCATCCAGCCCCGGCCGCCCGACTCGTTTGGTCACTGCGGGGACTGCTGATCCGCTGGGGAGTTGAGCCCACGTCGCGATTCCGGGCGTCTTCCGCGGCGCGGAGTTTCGGAACCACAGGGCTGGCGAACCTTACACTGCCCCGCTGGTCGGCACACTCGCCCGGCCGGTCAAGTCTCGTATTGAGTGAGCGAGCTCGCCGGGCGGTCCGGTGGGTTCCGATACCGAGCCCCTCGAGCGATCTCAGCCGCGACGCAAGATGGACAGTGTGTCGTCAATACGTCAGCCTGACGTTCTGGTCTCTCCGTTCGGGCGCACGGCGGACGCGAGGCCAAGAGCGGCATGGGACCGTGAGCGAACCGCTCCGACCAACCCCGGGCGGCAGTATCGGGGGTCGAGTGAGCGCAGTCCCGTCCCTCTCGACCCGCACCCAGACCCACATCGCGGCTGCCCGAGCGATGATGACAACCGTCGCGGAATACGCTCGGCCGCGCGGCAACCTGGCATGAGCGGTGCACAGGAGCCCGCTGGTCCAGCACCGAACGCGTTGGCCGGCCGAAGTGGCCAGTGAAGTTCCGCCCCCCCCCGGACGCACGAGGGCACACTATGGGTACACGCGGTGATTGGCAGGCGCGACACCGTCGACCTCATGGGTACTCGCCAGAGACCCTCATACCCTGGAACGGTAAGACGGTCGCCCGTCGGGCAGTGGCGGCCACCGAGCCGCCCCTGAGCGGTCGGACACTGAAGCGTCGCGGACTGATCTTCGACTCTCGATCGAGGAGAACGGTGGCGTCCAACGCGGCTCTAGCCGCCGTATACGTCGGCGCCGGTAGCCTCGGGCTCACGCTCGCTTTCGAGCACCCGAGCGCGACGGCCGTCTGGCCGCCCACTGGAATCGCGCTGGCCGCGGTGCTGGTCCTCGGGTACCGCGTCTGGCCCGGCATTTCCCTGGGTGCCTTCCTCGTCAATATCCTGACGGCGGGCTCCGGCCTGACGTCGCTCGGCATCGCGGCGGGCAACACTCTCGAAGCACTCGCCGGTGCCTACCTGATCAACCGGTTCGCCCGTGGCCGGAGAGCCTTCGAGCGGCCACGGGACATCCTCGTGTTCTCGGTCCTCGCCGCCCTTGCGAGCACGACCGTGAGCGCCACGTTCGGCGCGACCAGCCTCGTTCTCGGTGGCGTCGCGAGCTGGGCCAGCTACTGATCCATCTGGTTCACCTGGTGGCTGGGGGACGCGGGCGGCGCACTCGTGGTGGCGCCCCCGCTCATTCTCTGGAGCACGGCCGCATGGCCCCGATGGGACCGACGGCGGCTCGCCGAGGCCGTGCTCCTACTCATCGCACTTGTTGTCATCGGCCAGGCGGTGTTCGGGGGCTGGTTCCCGGCCCCTGTCCAGAACTATCCCCTCGATTTCTTGTGCATCCCGATCCTGGTCTGGGTGGCGTTTCGATTCGGTCAGCGCGAGACGGCGACCGCGCTCTGTGTCCTGTCGGGGATCGCGATCTGGGGCACGCTGCGCGGCTTCGGCCCCTTCGTCAGGGACACGCCGCACGAGTCCCTTCTGCTCCTGCAGGCGTTCTCCGGAGTGACCGGCGCGCTGGCTCTGGCCTTCGCCGCCATCGTGTCCGCGAGCCGGCCTGGCGACGAGGCGCGCGCTCGCCTGGCGACCATCGTCGACTCCTCGGATGATACGATCATCGGCAAGACGTGGACGGAATCATCGTGAGCTGGAACTCGGGTGCAGTGAGACTCTTCGGTTATACGCCCGAGGAGGTCCTCGGCCGGTCGATCTCCCTCCTCGTTCCGTCCGACCGTCAGGACGAGGTTCCGACCATCCTCGAGCGGATCAAGCGGGGCGAACACATCGCCACCTTCGAGACCGTGCGGAGGAGAAAGGACGCGACGACCCTGACCGTCGCCCTCACGATCTCACCCATCAGGGATGCCGCCGGCCGACTCGTTGGCACGTCCACCATCGCCCGCGACGTCACCGAGCGGAGGCGCATCGAAGAGGCGGCCAGGAAAAGCGCGGCCCTCGAGGCAGTCAAGCGGCTCGCCAATGCGGCCGCCCATGAGATCAATAATCCGCTGGCCGTGATTTTCGGGAATATCGAGCTGGTCGAGCGGGGTCTGGAACCCGGATCGTACTCCCGGTCCCGCCTTCAAAAAGCCCTGGAGTCTGGCGAAACGATCCATGAGATCGTCGCGCGCATGCAGCGCATTACCCGACTCGCGGTCATCGATCAGCCGCCGCATCTTCCCGAGCTTCTCGATCTCTGGAAACTCGATCATGAGACCCCGGTGAGGGGCCCGCACTGACTCGCGGGCTGCTGAAAAAGGCCCACCGGCGTAGTTGGCGCCCGCGGCCGCACGCTCAACGTACAGAGAGTGCGCCTCGCGTGCCCCTCGGGCGCCGCTCCGCCATTCTAGGATTCGTCGGCTCGGCTCGCCTCCGGCTCACCTCGCACTGCTCCGCATCTCGACCTTTCGAGCAGCCTCCGAGTTTTTCAGCAGCGGGCCCGACGTTCCTTGCGGCCGTCCATCGCCCGAGCGTCGACCGCCGTGGCGACGCCCGGCCTGGTTCCAGTTGCGTTCGGGTGTCGCCGCTCCTATTCTCGTCTCGACCAGGAGGACGACATGAGCGAACGCGATCTCGCATACACCACCGTGGCCGAGCTCTCGGCGGCCATCGGCGACCGGAAAGTCTCGCCGGTGGAGGCGGTGGGCGCGCTGCTCGAGCGCATCGCGCGCCGCAACCCGCATCTGCAGGCCTATATCGACGTCTACGACACCGACACGCGCCTGGCCGCCGAGGCGGCGGACAAGGCAATCCGGTCGGGACACCGGATCGGCCCGCTCCACGGGGTGCCAGTCGCGCTCAAGGACCTCGTCGAGCTGGAGGGCCGCGTCACGACCGGGGGCTCGAAGGTCTGGGCGAACCGAGTCTCGACGGTGACGGCAACCGTGGCGCAGCGCCTCATCTCCGCCGGCATGATCGTTCTCGGCAAGACGCACACGGTCGAGTTCGCCATGGGGAGCTGGGGCACCAACACGCACATGGGCACCCCCTGGAACCCGTGGGATCTGGCCACGCCGCGCACGCCGGGCGGCTCATCGAGCGGATCGGGCGTGGCGGTGGCGGCGGGGCTCGCGCCCGTGGCGATCGGCAGCGACACCGGCGGATCGATCCGGCTGCCGGCCTCGTTCTGCGGCATCGTCGGCCTCAAGGTGACGGCGGGGCGCATCAGCACCCACGGCATTCTGCCCCTCTGTCCGACGCTGGACACGCCGGGACCGATGGCGCGCTCCGTGGAAGACACCGCGCTCGTCTATCGCGTGCTGCACGGACCGGACCCCAGCGATCCGCGGACACTGACGCTCCCGCCCGAGGACCCACTGCCCGCGCTCCGGCGTGGAGTCGACGGTGTCCGCCTCGCGGCGATACCCGAAGGGGAGCGGGCCGGCGTCGACGCCGAGGTCCTGGCCGCCTACGACGCATCGCTCGAGGCGCTCGCCCGGCTCGGCGCGCGGATCATCCGTCCCGCCCTGCCCCACTCCCTGGGGGAGTACGCCGCCGCCACCGGGTGCATCATCGGTGCCGAGGCCTATCGCTTCGTGGGTCACCTGGTTGATGACCCTAGCCTGCCGACCGACCCGCACGTGCGGCCGCGCATCCAGCTCGGCCGGGGCGTATCGGCGCGCGACTACTTGCAGGCCCTCGCCGAGTGCCAGGAGCACCGGCGCGCCTTCGCCGCCGCGCTGGCCGACGTCGACGCGCTCCTGACACCGACCACGCAGACCGCCGCAATCCCCATCGCCGAGGTCGATCAGTCGGCCGCCGCGTCCTACTTCACCCGGGCCGGCAACTACCTCGGCCTGTGCGGTCTGTCCGTTCCTGACGGGTTCACCGCCGGCGGACTGCCCATCTCACTGCAGATCCTGTGTCACCCGGCCCAGGAAGCGATGGCGCTCCGGATCGGGTGGGCCTACGAGCATGCGACGGACTGGCACGAGCGGCGGCCGCCCGAGCCCTCGTGACGTCGCAACGCTCGCGGCCAGCGTCGAAGCCGTGTCCTCGAACTTCGCTCGCGCGAGCGAGCGTCACCTCGCGCCGCCCCCGCTGCAGGAGGTGACGGATGCCGAACCTGTCGTACCTGTCACCCAGGGCCGCCGTGAGGGACAGTCCGATCCACGGCAGGGGTCTCTTCGCGGTCGAGCCGATCGCCAGCGGTCAGATCGTCTGCGTGAAGGGGGGGTACATCCTCGACCGGGAAACCCTCCACGCCATGCCCGAGTGGTACCGGGCGGCCGAGGTGCCCGTCGCGGACGGTCTGTTCATCGGCCCCGTCCAGGAAGCCGAGCGTGACGGCTCCATGATCTGGAGTAACCACTCTTGCGAGCCGAACATCGGCGTGCAAGGACAAATCGTCTTCGTGGCGATGCGCGACATCGAGGCCGGCGAAGAGCTGACCCACGACTGGGCAACCACCGATGCTGATGTCGACTACCGGATGGCGTGCCGCTGCGGAGCAGCCCGCTGTCGGAGGATCGTGACGGGCCAGGACTGGCGGCGCCAGGACCTCCAGGACAAGTACCGCGGCTACACATCCTGGTATCTGGAGCAGCGGATCAAGCGCTCCTCGGTGTCGCCGGGATGGCCGTGACTCCCCCCTTCCTGGCCTCTTCCTGGCCGGGCCGGCCGTCATGGCCGCGCGCCAGGGGAGTATCGGCGACCGCGACTACGGCCCGAGGGCGGGCGCAGAGCGCGGCGGACACTGATGAGCTGAGCTCGAACGAGGTGGCGCAACGGCCCACTTGTCTACTCCTGCGCGGTTCGGGGTGCTCGAGCGTGGTCGCCGGCGCATGGAGCGTGCCGCTCTCCTTGCCGCTCAACTTCGGCGGCGCACGAGCCGATCCAAGGTGGAGGCCGGCGCGGACGCTCGACCGCGCAGAGGCGCTCATCTGCGATGAAGATCCTGAGCTTGTTCCGGCACCGACGTGACCCCCAGCCGACGGAACCCCTACGTCCGGTGCCGGCGCCGGCCACGTCGAAGTCGTTCCTCACGGACGCGGCAAGCCCTCGACTCGCCCCCGTCGCGAGCGGCATCGAGCTGCCGGGCTTCGATGAGCGGGCGACGCGGGTTTTGTTGTCGGTGGCCTCGCTCAAGCAGGCGAACGCCGGCGACGTCCTCCTCCGTGCGGGGGACCCGTCGGACACGCTCTGCGTGATCGTCCAAGGCGCCGCGCAGCTCACCACGGGTGCCGCCGAGCACGCCTCTCCGGTGGCCGTCCTCTACGCCGGCGACTGTCTCGGAGACCTCGGATCCGGAGCTCCGCGCGAGATGCCATTCTCGCTGACGGCCGTGGAGCCGTGCCGGTGGCTGTCCATACCGCGCTCGGCCGTGACCATGCTCCCCACCACTATCGGGCTCGCGCTCTACAAGTGGATCGCGTCGTCAAGTCTCGCCCGGTTCCAGGCGCTGCTGGCCGAGCAGACGGCCCGGACGCAGGTAGCCGGGGCCACGCTCGCTCGGATCCAAGCGCACCAGCGGCAGGTCGCGGCCTGTGTCGCCAGTTCGATGGTCCAGGACGTGCTCGCCGGCATACCAAAGCTCCCCCCTTTCGCTACCGACCTGCTCAACCAACTCCTTGACGATCACTCCAACACCGAGGCGGTTGTGAGCGCGATCCAGAGTGATCCCGCCTTGGCCGCACTGGTGCTGAAGACGGTCAACTCCCCGTACTACGGGCTCACGACGAAAATCTCCGACTACTACCACGCGTTTCTCCATCTGGGTTCGGTCAAGGTCTTCCAGCTGATCGTCGCCGCGGGGATCGAGGGCATCCTGCCGCCCACTCCGGAGGCGCGCGAGGTCCAGGCCCATTCCCAGGTCATTTCCTTGATCGCCAACGAAATCGCGCGGCTCTCGAACGTCGTCCGTCCCGAGGTCGCGGCGACCATTGGGCTCCTGCACGACGTCGGCATCTGTCTCGGCCCGGTCATGCGGCGGCACTATCCAGCAGTCGCCCCGCTCGTCGATCTCCTTCCGGCCTCCGGCCTGGGAGCAAGTCTCCTCGCGAGGTGGGGGCTGCCAGAGCGCGTCGTCCGTGCAGTGGAGTTCCAGGACGCACCGGCGTTCTGCCCTCCGGATCGCGCGGATCCCGAGTGGAGGAACGAGGTCGGCATTCTCCACATCTCTCATCTCTGCTACGACCTTCTGGTCGGGCACGGCACGTTCGGCGCCTCGCCCCCACACGCGCGTGCCTACCTTGCCGCCGTCGGGCTTCCAGGCCTGAGCCACTTGGAGCTGTGCCGGACGCACATTGCTCCCGCGATGGCGCGCCACGCCAAGGAACTCCCGCTAGCGATCCGAGAATTACTGCGTCTCGATCTTCCGGGAGCGCGCTTCTCCAACGATTCCCGTTAGTTGTGAAAGAGTCCGCCCGAGGCGCACCCGTTCTCTCCGTGAGCGCGCCGGAGGTTTCTCGCGCTCGCTCGTTCCTTGCGAACCCGCTTTGAAGTTCCTCTCGCCTTCCGACAGCATCCGTGAATCGCGACGAGAGGCTCCCGCAGCCTTGTGCCTGTACGAGGCCTCCTTCCTCGGCCCGCTGGGGCCGGGGCAGTTGACCTCGTTCATGGCGAGACGATCTCGCGCTCGGTAGCACCTTCTGCGGCATCGTCGGCCTCAAGGTGACGGCGGGTCAGCACCCACGGCATCCTGCTCCTTCTTGTCGAGGTCAACTAGGACGGAGGAACCTCGTCATCGAGCAGAGCTGCGCGAAGGGCAATCATGACCGCGTGTCGAATCAGGCTTCCGAACTTGCTCAGCTAAGCTAGGCGCGGCTGCCGAGCGACACGCTCACGGCGATCCGGACCGCCTCGACCACGGTGGCGAGACTCATCGAGGCGAGGTCGCTCCGTTGGTGGGGCTCGAGCGTCTGGTCTCTCCCGAGACTCTCGAGAACCCCGGCCACCTGGTCCGGCAAGTAGGGGACATGGATGAGCCCGCAGGCTGCTCCATCGGCCTCCTCCGCGGCGAGAAGGAACGCGTACATCGTGGCGTTGCAGAGGAACGTGCCGGCCGACGTCGAGAGGCGGGCCGGGATCCCCGCCCGAAGGAGCGCGCGCTCGATCTCGCGGAGCGGCAGGGTTGACATGAAGGCGGCGGGAGCGCCCGTCTCGACCACGTCGTCGTGCAACACTGCGCCCTCGTTGTCAGGGATCTCGAAGTGGGCGAGGTTGATGGCGACGCGTTCGAGCCGGATCGTCGGCTCGCCCGGACACAACCCGAGGCTGACCACGACCGCGGGCCGGATCTCCCGCATGAGCTCGCGCGCCCGCGAGCGAAGCCCGCCAATCGATACCGGCAGCACCCGGCCCACGACGCGCGTGCTGCCGACCTCCACTCCGTCGAGGCGCTTGACGACCTCGGCTGACGGATTCATGCTGCGCCCGCCGTACGGCTCGAATCCCGTCACGAGCGCGACTGTCTCAGCCATGCCGCGCCTCCTTCCGATCTGCTGTCACACTGCCCGCGAGTAGCGGCTCCTCGCGCTCCGCGGGACGAGCCGCAGACCTCGAGGGATCCAGGCGATCGTCAGCGGCCGACGGCGTAGCCGCGCCCCTGCATGCACGCGGCGAACGCCTGCTCGTACCCTTCCTTGGACTTGGAATAGTTGTAGGTGCCGCCGACCGCCGCGCCTCCGACCCCACCGGCGACGGCTCCGATGGCCGCCCCCCGGGCAGCACCGCGTCCACCACCCGCGATCGCCCCGATCGCAGCTCCGAGCGCGGCTGCCCCGATGGCCCCCACCGCGCCCCCCACGACGGCGCCTTTGGCCGCATCGGTGCCGCCCTCGTAGCCCGTCTGCTGATACGCCCACTGCTTACATTCTTCAGTGTCACGGATCTGGACCTGCTGCGGATCGGCTGGCGGCGGGGTCACGGAGTACTGAGGCTGGGCCGGATAGGCCGGCTGAGCCGGCGGTGTGTACTGAGGAGGCGGGGGCGGTGTGCTGTACTGGGGCGCGGGCGCCTGATACGTCGGCTGGGCCGCTGGCGGAGGCGGGGGCGGCTGCTGCGGGTATACCGGCTGATACACGGGCGCCCGACCATACACCGGGGTCGTCGGCTGCGGCGGTCGGCCTGTGGCGCATCCTCCAAGCAAGATGGCGGTCATGACAGCGGAACTGATTGCTCTCTTCATCGTTTCTCCTCGCCGGGTTTCTCTTCGCCCGCTCGCGGGTGAAAGCCGACAACGGGCGGCGTTCCCCACCAGTGACGTGCTCTCCGATTGCCTCCCTCGTCGACACAGGCCGCGCGGCGCCTCATGCGGGGGCAGACACTCGCGGGCGCCAAGCGCCCCTCCCCCCGACGCCGCCGGATGAGCGGAAGCGCCTACCACGCGGCCTCGGTTCCTCAACTTTACCCGCATCCCGGGTAGCAGCTGAAAGAAAACACGGGCGCACGCAACAACTCCCAAAACCGGAAAATGACGTCGCGCAGGTGAAGCAGGAGATTCGCGGGAGGGGCGCAGCGGCGGGCTGACCACGCGCCTGTAATATCCTGGTGCCCTCATGGATCGGTCTCGATGGCATCGCGCCCGGTAACCGGCCGCTCGCGCGTGGTGTGGCTCGCCGCCCGCAGTGCGCTCGTGATCCTCCCGCTCGCGGTGCCGTGGCTCCTGACGAGCCCGTATCATCTCCACGTCATGATCATGGCCGGTATCTTCTCCATCCTGGCCCTCAGCCTCAACCTCCTGCTTGGCTACACTGGGCTCCTCTCGCTCGGCCACGCCGCGTTCTTCGGGATCGGCGCCTACGCGTCGGCGCTGCTCACGCTCAGGCTCGGCTGGCCGTTCCCCGCGGGATTCCTGGCCGCCGCGGTGCTGGCTGGCGCGGCCGGCTACGCGATCGGGCGTCTCGCGCTTCGGCTGCGCGGCGCGTATTTCGTCCTGGTCTCGATCAGCTTCGCGGGCGTCATCTCGCTGGTGAGCGTCAACTGGATCGAGCTGACCAACGGCCCGCTGGGCCTGCCGGGCGTGCCCGCGGCCGAGCTGGCCGGCTTCTCGTTCCGGTCGAAGATCGCCGCGTATTACCTCGTCCTCGTGGTGGCGGGGCTGAGCTTCGCTGTCTGCCACCGGCTGGTCGGCTCGCGGATCGGGCGCGCTCTCGTGGCGATCCGAGAGAACGAGGCCCTGGCCGGGGCCGTCGGGATCGACACCACCCGGTACCTCGTCCTCGCCACCGTCATCAGCGCGGCGATGGCCGGCGTGGCGGGAAGCCTCTACGCGCACTACACGCGCTTCGTCAGCCCCGAGGTCTTCCTGTTCAGCTATACCGTGACGATGGTGATCATGGTCGTCGCGGGCGGCAAGGGGACGCTTGCCGGGCCGATTGCCGGCGCGGTGATCTTCACCGCGCTTCCCGAGATCCTGCGCGCGGCGACCACGTGGCAGTGGCAGATGCTCGCCTATGGCGTCGTCCTCGTCCTGACCGTGTTCTTCCTGCCCAAAGGCATTGGGCCTGCGCTCACGGCCTGGCTCGCGCGACGATGATCCTCGAGGTCCAGGACCTCGCGGTGTCCTTCGGCGGCGTGGCGGCGCTCGGCGGTGTCAGCTTCACCGTCGAGCCGGGGAGCATCACGAGCCTGATCGGGCCGAACGGCGCCGGCAAGACGACCGCGTTCAATGCGATCACCGGCTTCCTGGCGCCGGGACGCGGCGACGTCCGCTATGGTGCGCGATCGGTCGTAGGGCTCCGGCCCTGCGACATCGCGGCCCGGGGCATCGTCCGGACGTTTCAGAAGACGAGCGTCTTCTCTCAGCTCTCCGCGCGCGACAACATCCTTATCGGGCTTCATCGCCAAGGCCATGCGACCGCGTGGCGCATCCTGCTGGCGAGCCGGCGCGTGGCGCGGGAGGAGGCACGCCTCGCGCGCGAGGCCGAGGATCTCCTCGAGCTGACCGGGCTCGCGCACCGGCAGGACCTGCTGGCCGATGCGCTGCCGTACGGGGAGCAGCGGCTGCTAGAGCTGGCGATTGCATTGGCCGCGCGGCCCACCCTGCTGCTCCTCGACGAGCCCGCCGCCGGCATGACGGCGAGCGAGAAGGGGGCGGTGACAGGCCTGATCCAGCAGATCCGCGCACAGGGAGTCACGATCCTACTGGTTGAGCACGACATGCGGCTCGTCATGGGCATCTCGGACCACGTCGTCGCGCTCAACTGCGGGCGCGTGATCGCAGCCGGATCGCCAGAGGCCGTCCGGCGGCATCCGGAAGTGATCCGCGCGTATCTCGGAGCGTCGAGTGCTATCGAGTGAGGGACTGTGCATCGGCTGCAGGGGGACCCGCTGGCTACTGTCCATCGACCGGGCACGCGGTTGCTCCTTTCTTGAGCGGGTGCCTCGTGGTGCATCACCGGACCGACGCCTGTATTGCGGGTCGATCAGACGTTAGTCGAGCCGGAATCCGTGTCCTCTCAATCTCCATCCCTAGAATAGGGACAGTGTCCTCGTCCCGAGACGGAACGGGCATTGTCGGGCACGGAACCGCCAGGGAGGTCACGATCCGATCGCTGAAGTCGCACCTCCCCTCGACCGGCTCGTCGCTTGATGCCCAGCCGCGGCCCTTGCGTCGACATCGGCGGTGGGGCGCGGCATAATCTTCGGACGTCCCATGGCCGTGGACATCAGGTCGTGGGAGTGAAGCCGTGATCCGCGCGTATCTCGGAGCGTCGCGTGCTGTCGGTTGAGGGAGTCGAGGCCGGCTACGGTCGCGTCCAGGCGCTCCACGGCGTGAGCCTCACGGTCAACCGCGGCGAGCTGGTGTGCCTGCTCGGCGCCAACGGCGCCGGCAAGAGCACGATGCTGAAGGTGATCTCGGGGCTCGTGCGCAGCACGGCGGGCCGGATCATCTTCGACGGTGAGCCGATCCACACGCTCGACCCCCCGGGGATCGTGCGGCGCGGCATCGCCCACTGCCCCGAGGGCCGGCGCGTGTTCCCGGACCTCTCGGTGGAAGAGAATCTTCGGATCGGCGCCTGGTCGCGGCGCGGCGCGCGGCTCGGAGCGGACCTCGACGCGATCTATGGCCACTTCCCGATCTTGGCCGAGCGGCGCGGCCAGGCCGCGGGCACGCTCTCCGGCGGCGAACAGCAGATGCTGGCGATCGGCCGCGCGCTCATGTCGCGGCCGGCCCTCCTGCTGTTCGACGAGCCGTCCCTCGGCCTGGCGCCGATGGCGGTGGAGGCTACCTTCCGGATCATCCGCGGTGTGCGCGAGCAGGGCATCACCGTGCTGATGGTCGAGCAGAACGCGGACGCCGCACTGCGTCTAGCCGATCGGGGCTACGTACTGGAAACCGGCCGCATCGCCCTCGCGGGGACCGCCCGGGATCTGCTCCACGACGACCACGTCCGCCAGGCGTATCTGGGAGGTGGCTGACCGTGGGCGCGAAGTACGTCGGCGCGACGGTCCGGCGGCTCGAGGATCCGCGGTATGTGAGGGGCCTCGGCCGCTACGTCGACGACATCACCCTGCCCGGCATGCTGCACCTCGCTTTCCTCCGGTCGCCGCACGCCCACGCCCGGATCCGGCGCATCGACACCACCCGCGCCACGCACATGCCGGGTGTCACCCGTGTCCTCACGTTCGCCGACCTCGCGCGCTTCCTGAAGCCGCTGCCGACCTTCGGCGCCCCGCCGCCGGGCCTGGCCGAGCGCGTCGCGTTTACGATCCGGCACGCCGCGCAGCTCGCCCTCTGCCGCGACACCGCGCGCTATGCCGGCGAGATCGTCGCGGCCGTCGCCGCCGAGAACCGCTATCTGGCCGAGGACGCCCGCGAGGCCATCGAGGTGGAGTGGGAACCGCTGCTCCCGATCGTCGACGTGATCGCCGCAGGCGAGCCCGGGGGCCCCCTGCTCCATGACGGCTGGCCGGACAACGTGGCGATCGCCTTCACCCACGGGATCGGCGACGTGGCGCGAGCGTTTCGCGAGGCGGACATAGTCATGCGCGAGCGCTTCCGGATCCAGCGGTACGCCGGAATGCCCATCGAGCCACGGGGCGTGGTCGCGGTCCACGACCGGCGCGACGGGTCACTCACGACCTGGAACAGCACCCAGGTGTCCCACTTCGTCCAGCAGGGGCTCACGCGCGCCCTCGATCTCCCACCTCACAAGATTCGCGTCGTCGCGCCCGACGTGGGCGGCGGCTTCGGAACCAAGGCAGCGGGCTATCCCGAGGACGCGCTCGTCCCGATCGCCGCGGTCGTGCTCGGCCGCCCGGTCAAGTGGACGGAGGATCGCCGCGAGCACATGCTGGCGGCCGCCCACGCGCGGGATCAGGTGCACGACATCGAGCTGGCCGCCCGCCGAGACGGCACAATCCTCGCCGTACGGGACCGGATCTGGCTCGACCTCGGCGCGTACAACGGCTGGGGTATCGTGCTGCCCTACAACACGGTGGCGCACCTGCTGGGCCCATACCGCGTCCGGAGCCTCCACGTGGACGTCACGGCTGTCGTCACCACCAAGACGCCGAACGCGCCCTATCGCGGCGCGGGCCGCCCGGAGACCGTCTTCGCCATGGACCGCGCGGTCGATTGCCTGGCCTGCCAGCTCGGGATCGATCCCCTCGAGATCCGGCGCCAGAACTACATCACGGCGTCCGAGCTGCCCTACGACCTCGGCATGCCCTACCGCGACGGCAACCCGCTAGTCTACGACTCAGGTGACTTTCCTGGGGCGCTCGAGGCCGCGGCGCAGGCGGCGGGTTACGACGCGTTCCGCCAGGAGCAGGCGCGACTCCGGGCGCAGGGCATCTATCGGGGCATCGGGATCTCTGGCTACGTGGAGGGCACGGCCATCGGGCCGCACGAGGGCGCGACGGTGAAGCTCGACCTCTCGGGGCGCGTCGTTGTCGCCACGGGCGCGTGCTCGGCCGGGCAAGGGCACGAAACCGCCTTCGCCCAGGTCGCGGCGGACATCGTCGGGGTGCCGCTCGACTGGGTCACCGTGATCGGCGGCGACACCGCCACGGTCCCCTTCGGGGTCGGGACCTTCGCGAGCCGGAGCGCCGTGACCGCCGGCAGCTCGATCCACGCCGCCGCGACCACCGTGCGAGAGAAGCTGGTCAGCGCCGCGGCTGGCTTGCTCGAGGCGGCGCCCGACGACGTCCTGATCGAGGCCGGCCACGTCATGGTCCGGGGCGCGCCGGGCTCGGCCGTCCCGCTCGCCCGGGTCATCGAGGCCGCCATCCCAACCTTCGCCCGTCCGGGGGTGGCGTCGCCGGACTTCGAGGCGACCGCGTATCACCACGTACCGACCGTGACGTGGGCGAGCGCGGTCCACATCGCGCAGGTCGAGGTCGACCCCGAGACCGGCGCCGTCACGCTGCTCGGCTACGTCGTGGCTCACGACTGCGGCAAGATGATCAACCCGCTGATCGTGGAGGGACAGATCCATGGTGGCGTCGCCCAGGGCATCGGCGGCGCGCTCCGCGAGGAGCTGGTCTACGACGAGCGCGGACAGCTCCTCACCGGAAGCCTGATGGACTACGCCGTGCCGGCCGCCACGGACGTCCCGCCGATCGAGCTGGTGCACCTGGAGTCCCCATCCCTGCGCAATCCGCTCGGCATCAAGGGCCTCGGCGAGGGCGGCGCCATCTCACCGCCGGCCGCGATCGCCAACGCGATCGACGACGCCCTGGCGCCGTTCCGCGTCCGGGTCACCGAGACGCCGGCGTCACCCGCGCGCGTCCGCGCCTGGATCGCGGCGTACCAAGGGTGATCAGCTCCACACGTCCCGCGCGACCTCGACCACGCGCACGAGCTTGCGCCACTGCTCGTCCTCGGTGAGGGCGTTGCCGTGGTGGGTGCTCGCGAAGCCGCACTGTGGCGATAGACACAGGTTCTCGAGCGGCACGTACTTCGCCGCCTCGTCGACGCGCCGCTTGAGCGCATCGGTGCTTTCCAGGGCGCCGGACTTGGTGGTGACGAGACCCAGCACCACCTTCTTCCCGGCCGGCAGCAGGCGCAGCGGCGCGAAGCCGCCGGCGCGCTCGGTGTCGTACTCCATGAAGTACCCGTCGACGTCGGTCGAGAACATCGCCTCCACCACCCCGTCCTGGTAGCCGCCCGACGCGAACCAGGTGCTGCGGAAGTTGCCGCGGCAGGTATGCATGGTGACGGTCATCCCGGCCGGGCGCTCGGCCAGCGCCTGGTTGATCGCCGCGGCGTACGTCCAGGGCAGCGTCGCGGGATCATCGCCGTTGGCGCGGAAGTTGTCGCGCACCTTGGGGTCGCACAGGTAGGAGAAGCTCACGTCATCGAGCTGCAGATAGGTGCAGCCGGCCGCCGCGATGTGTCCGATGGCCCGGCGATACGCGGCCGCAGTGTCCGCCCAGAACTCGCCGAGCTCCGGATAGTGCTCGCGAGAAATGGCGGCGCGCCCCCCGCGGAAGTGCAGGGTGGCGGGCGCCGGGATCGTGAGCTTGGGCACCGAACGCGCCACCGACTGGAGGAACCCGAAATGGTCCACCATGATCGGCCGGGTGCAGCGGACTTTCCCGGTGATCGCCGCCATCGGCGGGACGTCCTCGGCCTGGAATGTCATGCCGACCGCGGGCTTCACATCCACGCCGTCGAGCTGCCGGACGAAATCGAGGTGCCAGAAATCGCGCCGGTACTCGCCGTCGGTGACCGCGGGCAGACCGAGCGATTCCTGCTTGGCCACGGCCGAGCGAATACAGCGGTCCTCGATCTCGTTCAACTCCGCTGGTGACAGAGCGCCGGCCTTGGCCTTGGCGCGCGCTTCGCGCAGCTCGGCCGGGCGCAGCAGGCTGCCGACCTGGTCGGCTCGAAATGGAGGCGTCGTGGCCATCTTTCCACTCCTGGGGCGTCATTCGATGTTCGCGGCGCTCACCACGTGGTCCTGACCCGACCTCGGTCGGACAGTGTCCGGCGCGGCGGTCCGGAGATTCGCTGGTCCTCTCGGCGTGACCACGGTGCTGAGCGTGGGCAACAGGTTTCGGTCCGAGGAGACGTAGGCGCCCACAGGACGAGCCGGTGCTCCGGGTACTGCCAGCCCTCGGCCGCGAAGACGGTGGAGATGTTGACCGTTTGATCCCTTGCCCGATTCCGAAGGGACCCACCAGCGACGCCCGTGTCCCTGACGATTCCTCGCCGAGGCTACCTCGCCGCGGGGACGCTCGAGGCGGGCACGGTGGACTCGACCTGGACCTTGTGGCCCCACAGGGTGCCGCGGTCGTGTCGCTGGACCTGCCAGACCGCGTCGTCGACCAGCCGCCCGCCCCAGCCATACTCGACCTCGAAACCCGACGGGGTAACCATGTAGAACGACACCATCTGGTCGTTCGTGTGGCGCCCGAGGCTGGTCGCCAGCGGCGCCCCCGTCTTGACGGCCAGATCGAGCGCGGCGCCGACATCGTCCAGCGAGTTGGTCTCGACCATGAAGTGCCACATCTTCTTGTCCCGGCTGCGCGGGGACGCCGGGCTTCGCGGCTGGAACGCAATCGAGTGATGGCGCGGGTTGCAATGCAAGAACACCATCCGGCCGATGTAGTCCGAGATCCGAAACCCGAGCGCGTCCGTGAGCAACGCCACGCTGTCCTCGGGCGTCTCGGACCGCACGACGACATGCCCGAGACCCAGTGACCCGGTCCTGAAGCCGGACATGGCGCGCGCCGCCCTGAAGGGCGGGTCCCACCGGGTGTTGGGACCGATGGCCAGCTCGAAGGGGAGGCCACCGGTCTCGAACTTCACCAAATCGATGACGCGCCGGCTGGCGATCTCCGCCGGCGTTCCCTGGGTGAGCGAGATGCGGGCGGCCCGGAGCGCGGCCTTGCCGTGCTCGTACGCCGCGTGGGTCGCCGCCTGCAGGCCGATGTACAGGACATCGTCTTCACCACTCGGGTGAAGCGCGATGCGGTGGTGCTGCTCGTCCATCCGCAGGTATATCGTTCCGTCGTCGCTTTCCACGACCTGCGTGCCGAGGACGTCCGCGGCAAAGCTCTGCCAGTGAGCCGGATTGCTGACACCGATTCCGAGGTAGGCCAGTTGAGACACCGTCATCTCGTCTTCCTCCTGTACGCCCGGCTCGATCCGTCGACGCTGGACCAGCAACTGGTCCCGCCCGAGACGCTGTGGGCATCGGGGAGCCACGGCCCAGTTTTTCACCGGCGAGGGCCTGTGCATCGGCGCCCAGATCCCGACGATGCTTGCATGCGTCCGGTAGCGTGTCAAACTCCTCGCCTCCGTGGCCAGCCGCGCGGCGCGGCGATCCGGCGCTATACGCATGGAACTCTGGGACCGCGTGGAGAGCGACGAGCGTCACGCCCAATCCGGGTGGACAAGCGGCGCCGGGGGCCCGCGAGGCGTACTCCCTGTACGTTGAGCGGCCGGCCGAGGGCGCCAACTACGCCGGTGGGCCTTTTTCAGCAGCCTGCTGGGAACGAGGCCTGGGGTACACTGCGCGGCGGACCCGACCCTACCCCATCGACCGGAGGACAACGCCGTGGCAACGCTGACCATTCGCAGTATCCGCGCGCGACCCGTGCTCGTCCCGCTTCGCCTCCCGCCCGTATCAGCGAGCGGCGCCATCCCTGACGCACCGCTGGTCCTGATCGACCTCGAGACGGAGCAAGGTATCACCGGCCGCTCGTACGTATTCGGCTTCGCGCCCTGGACGCTCGAGCCGATCGCGGGCTGCGTCGAGGGCCTGCTGGCGATCGTGAAGGGGGATGCGGTCGCCCCGGTCGACCTCGAGGCGAAGCTGCGCCGGCAGCTCACGCTGCTGGACACCCCCGGCCTGGTGGGCATCGCGCTCTCCGGGATCGACATGGCGGCGTGGGACGCGCTCGGGCAGGCCCAGGGCGTGCCGCTGGTGAAGCTGCTGGGCGGGCAGGTCAAGCCGGTGCGCGCGTACAATAGCTGCGGGCTGTGGATCCAACCGGTGGAGACGGTGGCCGACGAGGCTGAACGCCTCGCCGCGGAGGGCGGCTTCAGCGCGGTGAAGCTGCGCATCGGGCGCGACGATCCCACCCAGGACCTGGCTGCGGCGCGCGCCGTGCTGAAGCGAGTCGGTGGCCGGATTCACGTGATGAGCGACTTCAACCAGCGCCTGACCGTCAACGAGGCGCTCCGCCGCGGTCGCATGCTGGACAACGAGGGGCTGTACTGGATCGAGGAGCCGGTACGGCACGACGACTACGCCGGCTACGCGCGCATCTGCGCCGAGCTGCACACCCCGATCCAGACCGGCGAGAACCTGGTCAACACGTTCGAGATGGCGCAGGCGATCGCGGCCGGGTCGCTGGACTACGTGATGCCGGATGTGCAACGCATCGGCGGCGTGACCGGCTGGCTGCGGGCAGCCGCGCTGGCCCACGCCCACGGCCTCGAGATGTCCAGCCACCTGTTCCCCGAGTTCAGCTGCCACCTGCTGGCGGTCACGCCCACCTGCCACTGGCTGGAATACATGGACTGGGCCGGACCGGTGCTGGTCGAGCCGCTAACGGTGAAGGACGGGTACGCGCTCATCCCCGACCGCCCCGGCGCCGGCATCGCCTGGAACGAGGAAGCGGTGAAGCGATATCTGGTGACCTGAGCTATTCCGAGCTGAGGTAGTGTCCCGAGTCGAAAGTCCGTTGACTCACCGCGCCGGGTGGGGTGGGGGGCTCTCCTCGCGGGACCGTGCGCTTGCGCGGATCGCCGAAGCCGACCACCATCGATCTCGTGGCCCCATGTGAGCGCGGCGACGCTCCGCGACACAGCGTGTCCCGCGGGGAGAGCCCCAGGGAGAGCCCCCACCCCGCCCGGCGCTTTGTCGGCTCATTTCTGATTCGGGACGCTAGTACTTGCCGCCCGGAAACGTCGAGACGTTCGCCGACCGCCCCGGTGACCGGTACATCTTGATGCCCGCGAATGGACCGCCGAGAATCCCGTCAGTGATGGCCCAGCTCCGGCCGCGGACGGTCTCCTCGAACCCGGCGCTCCGAAATGGCGTGGACCCGTCGAGCCGAGCGGTGAGGGCGCCGTCCAGCGCGAAGCCCCAATGGATCTCCTCCATCTGCTCTCGTCCCAGCAGGTATCCGCAGCCGACCCGCTCGTAGAGGATTGCCGAGTGATAGAACAGGGGCTCGATGAGGTAGAGCTCCTGCCGCAGCGCCCGGCAGAATCGATCCATCGACTCGACCACGCGCCCGAACAGGCGCAGGCCCCGGCGAACCTGCCCGGGGGCGAGGCCGGCTCGCATCGCTTGCTCCTCCTCGGTCAGGTTCCTCGACGCGGTGCCGAAGAGGGTGTCCTGGCCGCTCGGGTCCCGATCGATGTCGTAGCGCGGCGCAGCCGGGTCGGTGATCTGAACGAACGCCAGCTCCGGAATCGAGAGGGGCGACATCTCGACGTCGACCAGCAAAAGGGGATCTCGGTCCTCGTGCGACGCGCGGACCTCCACCCGCGCCCACGGCTGGTCCGGGGGCGCCGTGACGCGAAACAGGGGCTCGCCGTGGGGGCCGGCGAGCGTCGCGCGTTCGATGCCGAGGCGGCTCAGCACCTCGTCGGGGACGAGCTGCGCATACACGGCGTCACGCACATGCGGGGGCAACCCATTGATGTCCTGGATCGATCGGAGCTGAGCGATGTCGAGGTCGGTTGGCACTATTCTAGTCCTCTGGCAATCTGTCGGGCCCGCTCGAGGTCGGCCGGGGTGTTGATGTTCATGAACGCGATGTCCGGGGAGCCGACACGCGCGATCTCGCGCTCGGGGATCTCGACCACGCGGACCGTACCGAAGAAGTCGGTGATCTTGAGGCGCCCGGCCCGGAGCCGGGGTTCGATGTGCTCGAGGCAGGCCTTGGCATAGGCTGCGTGTAGCGTCTCGAGCTGGTCCCCGACCCGGGGAACGACCACGTCGGCCTGGGAGGCCTGGCGCAGGACGAGCCGGATGATCTCGGGGTGCAGGAAGGGCATGTCACATGCCACGGTGAAGGCCGCCTCGCCGGCCGCGGCCTTGAGGCCCGAGTAGATCCCGCCGAGGGATCCCCGGTCGGGGTAGACGTCGGGCACCAGGGGGAGATCGAGAAAGCGATAGACGTCAGGCGAGTTGGTCACGATCAGCAGATCATCGAGCACTGCCCTGAGCGCGGCGACAACGCGCTCGATCACTCGCACACCGCCGACCTCCATGAGAGCCTTCGGGGCGCCGCCCATCCGGGTGCTCTTTCCGCCTGCCTGGATCACGCCGGTCAGAATCTGATCGCTCCCGGCCGCAGGACCCTGAACGGGTTGGCGGTCACGTCCAGCACCGTTGACGGTGGACCGCCCGCGGTTGCCCCTCCGTCGAGCACGAGGTCGATTCGCCCGGCCAAGGCGTGGACGACTTCGTCGGCCCTCACGGCGGGAGAGGCTCCACTCAGGTTGGCGCTCGGGGCCGTGATCGGCGTCTCTGCCGCGTGGACGAGGCCACGCGCGATCCGGTTGCCCGGGATCCGCATGCCGATCGTTCCGGTTCCGGCCGTGACCTCGGGGGGGACGCGAGCGCGAGCGCGGAATACCAGAGTCAGGGGGCCTGGCCAGTACCGATCCATGAGACTGCGGGCTTGTGACGGGATTTCCTCGACGAGCGATTCAGCCATCAGGACAGAGCTCACGAGAACGAGAAGGGGCTTCGATTCCGGGCGGCCCTTGGCCTCGAAGACGCGCCGCACAGCCTCAGGCTGCCAGGCGTCGGCGCCAAGCCCGTAAAAGGTTTCGGTGGGAAACGCCACGACTCCCCCCTGCCGGAGTACGTCTGCCCCTTGGGCGAGGAGCCAGGGCTCAGGAGCGTCCGAGTCGAGCTGCACGACAACAGTTCGCAGCACCAGTCAATTAATAGGGCGTCTTGTCAGGATCTCTTACGCTTCCGGTCCTGCCGGGCCTTCGGCGATCCTCCCGACTCCCGCTGTGCACCGAGCATGCCACCCGCGTGGGTCGTCCAGTATCGCGGCCCAAGTGCAGGCCGGTGAAAGGCCACCTGGCCCACGGCGTCACCCGCCGGGGCCATCGCGACCTCCACCGGTGACACGAACGCCGTGACACCGAGCCCCCGCGCGGGGACCAAGGCGCTATCGGCGCGCGCGGTGCGAGTGTCCCGAGTCGAAAGTCCGTTGACTCACCGCGCCGGGCGCTTTGTCGGCTCATTTCTGACTCGGGACACTAGCCTGGAGCACGACCACGTGCTCGCCCTCCGCTGTCTCCGACGAGCGGAAGTCATCCGCCGGCGGGTTCGAGATGCGAGCGGGCCACCTGGGCCCAGGGGCTGTGCGGGTCGAGCTGGAGATACCGGCGCCAGTGGTCCGCGGCCTCGCGGGCGCGCCCGGCCTTCTCCAGCACGCCGGCCAGGTTGAAGTGCGCGTCGGCATAGTCCGCTGCCAGTGCCAGCGCCGCCTCGTAGGCGCGAATCGACGCCGGCAGCTCGCCGAGGTCCTCGAAAAGCGAGCCGAGGTTGTATGCGACCTCCGCGCACGCCGGGTCGGCCCGGAGCGCCGCCTCGTAGGCCTCCTGGGCCTCGCCGTAATGCCCCACCCGGTGGTGGAGCAACCCGAGGTTGTTCCAGGCGGCGGCGTACCCCGGATCGATCGCGACGACCCGCTGGTAGGCGTCGACAGCCTCGGCCCACTTCTCGGGATCCACGTCCCACCCAGAGGCACGGTCGAACCATGTCTCGGCCAGGCTCGCCGGCCGCGCCAGGGGCCGGACCAGGCCCATCGTCAGCGTGGCCGCCGCATCCTTTTCGAGATCGCCCACGTCGAGGTCGAGCACGGTCTGACCGCTCCGGGGGTCGAACCGGACCCGGTCCGTCTGCGCGAGCACTCGCTGGCCCTCGACGACCAGGCGCATCTCGGTCAGCGGTGATCGAGTCTCTCGCTTGAGCGCCTCGAGTGACTGGCGGATCTGCCGAACCGTGGCACCGGATTCGAGCAGCTCACTGGCCACGCGGATCGCGACCAGGTGGCGGAACGTGCAACCCCCGCTCGCCGACAGGACGCCCAGCCGGCGAAGCTGGGCGGCCCGTTTGGGGGTGAGCCGGAGCAAGCGCGTCACCTCCCGCACGCCGAAGATCCGCTCCGTCTCGGCCATCCGGTTAGTGGCGGAAATGGCGGACACCCGTGGTGACGAGGGCCATCCCGTGCGCGTCGGCAGCCGCGATCACGTCGGAGTCGCGCACGGACCCGCCCGGGTGAATCGTGGCGGTCGCACCAGCCCGGGCCACCACCTCGAGCCCGTCGGGGAAGGGGAAGAAGGCGTCGGACGCGCAGACGGTTCCCTTCGTCTCCAGCCCGAGCTCGCGCGCCCGCATCACGGCGATCCGCGCGGAGTCGACCCGATTCATCTGGCCCGCCCCCAGGCCCACGAGCTGGTCACTCGTGCTCAGCACGATGGCATTCGACTTCGCATGCTTGGCCACGCGCCACGCGAAGCGGAGCGCGGCCAGCTCGTCGGCGGTCGGCACCCGATGGGAGACGACGGTCAACGCCCCGGGGTCGAGATCGCCGAGATCGGCCGACTGCACGAGCACCCCGCCGAGCACGCTCCGGAACTCGAGCACCGCCCCCGGCACCACGCCCCGGTCGCACCGCACCTCGAGCACACGGGCCTTCTTCTTCGTCCGGCGCAGCTCGTCCAGGGCGGCGGGCTCGTAGGCCGGTGCGAAGAGGATCTCCACGAGGATCCCCGACAGCTCGGCGACGACGTCCCGGTTCACGGGGCGGTTGACGCCGATGATGCCGCCGTAGATCGACACCGGGTCTGACGCCTTCGCCTTTCGCAGCGCCTCGCCGGCCGTCGATCCGAGCGCGACGCCGCAGGGATTGGTGTGCTTGATCACGACCGCGGCCGGCGCGTCGAACTCGAGCAGGAGGCCGAGAGCGGCGGAGAGATCGAGCATGTTGTTGTAGGACAGCTCGGGACCGTGGCGCTGCGTCAGCGCCGACAACCCGAAGCCCGCCGCGGCCGGATCCCGGTACAGGGCGGCCCGCTGGTGGGGATTCTCGCCATACCGGAGCGCGAGGAGGCGATCGGCCTCGAGCCGGAGTCGCCTCGGGAATCCGTCGGCCGCCGGAACCGCCTGGCCCGGCCCGGTGTCGGCGCCAGGAGACCCAGCGACCGTCGCGCTCGACTCGGGCGGCGCAGCCGGAGCGTCGGCGTGTCCGGCAATGGCTACGCCGGAGGCCGGGGCGCCCTGGATGTCGCCCCCGGCCACGACGGTTGTCGGGGTCTTCCTGAAGGTGATCGCGACCTCGGAATCCGGCTCCGGCGAGCGCCCGGCGCCGAGGTGGGCGGCGATCGCGCTATCATACGTCGACGTTCGGCGGAACGCCTGTCGCGCCAGCTCGCGTCTCGTCCCGGAAGACAGCGTTCCACTTCGAGCCCGCAGCTCCTCGAGCACCCGACCGTACTGGGACGTGTCGGTTAGGACGGCCACGTCGGCGTGGTTCTTCGCGGCGGCGCGGATCAGCGCCGGTCCCCCGACATCGATCTGCTCGACCGCTTCGGCGTCGGTGGTGCCGGGCGCGCGCGCCGTCGCCTCGAAGGGGTACAGGGTGATCGCCACGAGATCGATGGGCTCGATCGTGTGCTCGGCCAGGGCTTTCCGGTGCTCCGGGACGTCACGGCGCGCGAGGATCCCGCCGTGGATTCGGGGATGCAGTGTCTTCACGCGACCGTCCAGGATCTCGGGGAACCCGGTGACGTCGGAGACCTCTCGAACGGGGATACCGGACTCCCGCAGTACCCGTGCCGTCCCGCCGGTCGAAAGGAGCTCGACGCCCAGCTCACGGAGACCGCGCGCGAAGTCGACAATCCCGGTTTTGTCGTGAACACTCAGCAGCGCGCGCGCGACCCGGCTCATGACCGGCCGGACCGGTCTTGAGGTCGGCGACCGGCCGGGAGACCGGTCTCCGCGCACGGGGTCGGTGGCGGCCCCGGGGGATCGTCAGTCAGGACGCGACGCCCCGCCACGCGGAGGCGCCCCGCCGCGAACAGCCTGATCGCCTCGGGATAGAGCCGGTGCTCGGCGGCCAGGATGCGCTCGGACAGGCTGGCCTCAGTGTCTCCGTCGAAGACAGAAACGGCCTCCTGGAGAATGATCGGGCCCGTGTCGACTCCCTCGTTGACGAAGTGCACCGTGGCGCCTGTCACCTTCACGCCGTGCTCCAGGGCCTGCCGCTGCGCGCGGAGACCGGGGAACGCCGGCAGGAGGGACGGGTGGACGTTCATCACCCTCCCCGGGAACGCCCGCACGAAGGCGGGCCCGAGCACCCGCATGAACCCGGCCAGACACACGAGGTCGACGGCGCTGGCCTCGAGTGTCCGGACCAGCGCCCGCTCGTACGCTTCGCGATCCCCGTGCTCCGCCGGGTTCAGGAACACGGCCAGGACGCGATGCCGCCGAGCCCGCTCGAGGGCGGTGGTCCCCTCGCGATCCGCGATCACCACCGCGATCCGGGCCGGCAAGACGCCGCGGTCCATCGCATCGATGATCGCCTGCAGGTTCGACCCGCGTCCCGACGCCAGCACCCCGAGACGAATCGCACCGTCGCTACCCATCACACCACGTCCACACCGCGCGGACCGTGGATGATCTCGCCCACGTCGTGGACCTGCTCCCCGGCCGCCGTCAGCGCGGCGAAGGCGGCGCCGACCTCGCTCTCGGGCAGCACGATCGCGTAGCCGAGCCCCATGTTGAACGTCCCGAGCATCTCCCCGTCGGCGATGCGGCCTGCCTGCTGGAGCGCGGTGAAGACTGGCGGAACGGTCCAGGAGCCCCGCCGGATGACCGCCCGGCACTCGAACGGCAGCACGCGAGGCAGGTTGCCGGTGATGCCGCCGCCCGTGATGTGGGCCATGGCGTGAACGCGGACGGCGCGCAGCAGCCCGAGCACCGCGTTCACGTAGATCCGGGTTGGTTCGAGGAGCACCTCGACGGCCGGCCGGTCAACCGCCGACCAGTGATCCCACGGTTTGAGCCGGAGCACGTCGAAGACGATGCGCCGGGCCAGCGCGTAGCCGTTCGAGTGGAGACCGGAGGACCCGAGGCCGAGGATCCGGTCGCCGACGCGCACCGCGCTGCCGTCGATGATGGCCTCCCGCTCGACGACGCCGACCGCGAACCCGGCCAGATCGTACTCGCCCTCCGCGTACAGGTCGGGCAGCTCGGCCGTCTCGCCGCCGATGAGCGCACAGCCGGCTTGCCGGCAGCCTTCGGCCACACCGGCGACGATCCGCTCAACGCGCTGGGGGTCGAGCTGGGCGAGGCCGATATAGTCCAGGAAGTAAAGGGGCGACGCGCCGTGCACGATGAGGTCGTTGACGCCCATGGCGACCAGGTCGATCCCGACCGTGTGGTGGCGGTCCACCATGATCGCAACCTTGAGCTTGCTCCCGACGCCGTCGGTCGACGAGACGAGCACCGGCTCCCGGTAGCCGGACGGCACGCGCACGAACCCCGCGAAGCCGCCGATCCCGCCGATGACCTCCGGACGCAGGGTCGAGCGGGCGAGCGGCGCGATCCGGCGCACGGCTTCCTCACCGGCCTCGATACTCACACCGGCGTGTCGGTAGGTGAGCGGGTCCATCCGCCGTTAGGGGGCGAAGAGCTGGAGCTGGGCCGAGTCCGGCGGGCCGATGCCGACCCGGTACTGACCCGAGAAGCACGCGTGGCAGAACTGCGCGGGAGCCGAGCCAGTGGCCTTCAACATGCCGTCGAGCGACAGGTACCCGAGCGTGTCGGCGCCGAGATAGCGCCGGATCTCCTCGATCTGGTGGCTCGCCGCGATCAGCTCCTTCCGGGTCGGCGTGTCGATGCCGTAATAGCATGGCCACTGGATCGGCGGCGACGAGATCCGCATGTGCACCTCGCGGGCGCCGGAACTGCGGATCATCTTGACGATCTTCCGGCTCGTCGTGCCCCGGACGATCGAGTCGTCCACCACCACGACGCGGTGTCCGGCCAGCGTCTCCCGCAGGGGATTCAGCTTCACCTTCACCCCGAAGTGGCGGATCCCCTGCTTGGGCTCGATGAAGGTTCGCCCGACGTAGTGATTGCGGATCAGGCCCAGCTCGAACGGGATCCCCGATTCCTCGGAGAAACCCAGGGCGGCGCCCACGCCCGAGTCGGGCACCGGGATGACGATGTCGGCCTCGACCGGGTGCTCCCGCGCGAGCTGATGCCCCATCGCCCTGCGGACCTTGTGGACGTTAGTGCCCCAGAGCACCGAGTCGGGGCGCGCGAAGTAGACGTACTCGAACACGCACTGCAGCCGTTCGGCCGGCGGCGAGAACTGGAACGACCGGATGCCCGCATCGGAGATCACCACGATCTCGCCGGGCTCGACGTCGCGCACGTAGTCAGCCTCCATGAGATCGAGCGCGCACGTCTCGGACGCGACGAGCCAGGCGTCGCCGAGACGCCCGAGCGTGAGCGGCCGGAAGCCGTGAGGGTCGCGGATCGCATAGAGGCAGTCGGGCGTCAGGAGCAGGAGCGAGTAGGCGCCGGTCACCTGGCGGAGCGCGGATACCAGCTGGTCGTCGAGCGGCCCCGCCGGGGCGCGCGCCAGCAGGTGCAGGATGACCTCGGTGTCGGACGTCGACTGGAAGATCGAGCCGTCCCCCTCCATGTCCTTTCGCAGCGACTCGGCATTGGTGAGGTTGCCGTTGTGAGCAACCGCGACCGTGCCGCGCGCGGTGGTGGCGGAGATCGGCTGCGCGTTGCGCAGGTTGGAGCTTCCGGCCGTCGAGTAGCGGACGTGCCCGATCGCGCGGTGGCCGGGCAGCCGTCGCAGTCGATCGGGCGTGAAGACGTCGGCGACCCAGCCCATCGCCTTCTCGACGTGGAGGGACTCGCCATCGGTGGCGGCGATCCCGGCCGACTCCTGGCCCCGGTGCTGGAGCGCGTACAGACCGAGGTAGGTGACGTTGGCCGCCTCCGGGTGGTTCCAGATCCCGAACAACCCACACGCGTCGTGGAACCGGTCGGACCGGTCAGGCCATGTACCGCTCAAACCCGTTTCTCCACGTGTGCGCGATCTGGGCCAGTGCGAGGTTGACCAGCGTCTCACCACTGCGGCGGACGATCAGGCGTGCCCCCCCGACGACGCCGATGAACGCCCACGGAATCGCCGACTCGGCCATGAGCGCGTCGAACTCCCGCTCCGCCCCCGGACGAACGGTGACGACGATCCGCGATGGCCCCTCTCCGAACAGAATCAGGTCGGACCGGCCGGCCCCGGACAGATCGATCGTCGCGCCGACCGGCGCGGGCCCAGTGACCGCGGCCTCGGCCACCGCCACCGCGAGGCCACCCTCCGAGCAATCGTGGGCGCTGGCCAGCAGGCCGGCCTCGATGGCGGCTCGGCACGCAGTCTGGACCCTACGCTCGAGCTCGAGGTCCAGTGGCGCCAGCGCTCCCGCCAGCCGCCCGTGAAGCGTCCATAGGTACTCGCTCCCGCCCAGACTCACCGCGGGGGGGCCGAGGAGCGCGATCCGCGCCCCGGCGGCCTTGAACCACTGAGTTGTTCGATGCTCCTGCTCCTCGAGCAGTCCCACCACGCCGATCACCGGGGTCGGCAGCACCGCCTCTCCCGAGGTTTCATTGTAGAAGGAGACGTTGCCGCCCACCACCGGGATCCCGAGCACCCGACAGGCCTCGGCGATTCCCTCCACAGCCTCCGCGAACTGCCACCGGACGTCCGGGCGCTCCGGAGACCCGAAGTTGAGGCAGTCGGTCACTCCGATCGGACGGCCGCCCGCGCACGTCACGTTGCGCGCCGCCTCACCCACGGCCATCGCCGCCCCCAGGCGCGGATCGAGGTACACGTACCGGCCGTTCCCATCGGTGGTCACGGCGAGCGCCCGGTTGGTGCCCTTCACCCGGAGCACGGCGGCGTCGGATCCGGGCAGCACCAGGGTATTGATGCCCACTTGCTGATCGTACTGACGGTAGGTCCATTCCTTGGACGCGATGGTCGGCGCACCCAGCAGGGCGAGCAACGCCCCTTCGCAGCTCGAGGGCTCCGGCAGCGAGAGCGGATCGAAGCGGAGCCGCTCCACGACCTCCGGGGGACGCTGGGTGGGCTTGGAGTACCGAGGGGCGTCGGCGAGCGCCTCGATGGGGACGCGGGCGACAACGGCGCCGTGGGTGCGGACGATCAGGTCGGGCTCGGCGATGACCCGGCCGATCTCGACGGCATCCAGCTCCCACTTCGCGAAGACGCTCCGGACCCGCTCCTCGTGGCCGCGCGCCGCCACCAGCAACATGCGCTCCTGGGATTCCGACAGGAGGATCTCGTAGGGCGTCATCGCGGCCTCCCGCTGTGGCACGCGGGACAGCTCGATGTCCATGCCGGTCCCGCTCCGCCCGGGCATCTCGGCCGTGCAACACGCGAGCCCGGCCGCGCCCATGTCCTGGATGCCCACGATCGCACCGGTTCGCATCGCCTCGAGACAGGCCTCCAGGAGCAGCTTCTCGGTGAACGGGTCACCGACCTGCACGGTCGGGCGGCGCTCCTCGGCATGGTCGTCGAACGCGGCCGACGCCATCGCCGCGCCATGGATGCCGTCACGACCGGTCTTGTTGCCGACATACAGGACGGGGTTGCCGAGCCCGTCAGCCCGCGCCCGGACGATCTCGTCCCGGCGGACGAGGCCGACGCACATGACGTTCACCAGCGGATTCCGCGCGTACGACGGGTCGAACGCGATTTCACCGCCGACGGTCGGACATCCGAAGCAGTTGCCGTACCAGCTGATCCCCGACACGACTCCATCGATGAGGCGCCTGGTCCTGGCATCCTCGGGATTGCCGAAGCGCAGGGAGTCGAGGATGGCGATCGGCCGGGCGCCCATGGTGAAGATGTCGCGAAGAATGCCGCCCACCCCGGTGGCTGCGCCCTGAAACGGCTCGATGAACGAGGGATGGTTGTGACTCTCGATCTTGAACACGACGGCCCAGCCGTCGCCGATGTCGACCGCGCCCGCATTCTCTCCCGGCCCCTGGAGGACACGCGGGCCGGTTGTGGGCAGTCGGGTGAGGACGATCCGCGAGTGCTTGTACGCGCAATGCTCGGACCAGAGCGCCGAGAACAGCCCGAGCTCGGCGAAGGACGGCTCACGACCGAGCCGCCGGATGATGCGATCGTACTCCTCAGCCGTCAGGCCGTGAACCAGGGCCAGCTCGAGCGTGACCTTGGGCTCAGCCCCCGTCGACAGTCCGCTACTCCCTCTGGTGGCTCACCGCTTCAGGAAGCTGCCGTCCTCGACGAGGCTCCCGAGGAGCGAATGGAAGATCAGGAGTCCATCCGTCCCCCCGACGGCCGCCTCGGCGGCGCGCTCGGGATGCGGCATCAGCCCGAGCACCGTGCCCTCCTCGTTCACGATGCCGGCGATGTTGTGGACCGATCCGTTCGGATTGGCGGCCCGCGAGACCTGGCCGTCCTCGGTCGAGTACCGGAAGACGATCTGGCCGCGCTGCCGCAGGCCTGCCAGTACGTCAGGGGTGGCGTAGTACTTCCCCTCTCCGTGCGAGATCGGCATCTTGAGGACCTGCCCGGGCCGTATCCCGCGGGTGAATGGCGTGTCCACGTTGTCCACGACGAGAAAGGTCGACTGGCACCGATACTGGAGGCACTCGTTTCGCATCAGGGCACCCGGCAACAGGCCCGCCTCGCACAGGATCTGGAACCCGTTGCACGATCCGAGCACGAACCCGCCGCGCGCCACGAAGTCCGGCAGGGCTTCCAGGACGGGCGACCGCCCCGCGATCGCGCCGGCGCGGAGATAGTCGCCGTAGGAGAACCCGCCCGGAAGCACCAGGCAATCAAACTCGCCAAGGTTCCGGTCGCGATGCCACACGTACTTGACAGGCTGCTGGAGCACCTCGCCGAGCACATAGTGGAAATCACAGTCGCTCCACGTACCGGGAAACACGACGACGCCGAATCTCATGGATTGAGCGATCTCCCTTCAGGCGGCGAGGTGGAGACACGGCAAGACACGGCCAATTCTAAACCGATGGCACGGTCAAGGCAAGGGACACTCCACCGTGTAGTCCTCGATGACGGGGTTCGCGAGCAGGCGCTGGCACATTTCTTCGACCCGGTCCCTCGCGGCGCGCGCGTCCGGGCACTCGACTTCCAGCTCGATGACCTTCCCCACCTTCAGGTCCCGCAGCTCGGCGAAGCCGAGGCCTTCCAGGGCCCGCCTGACCGCGCTGCCCTGGACGTCCAGGATGCCCTTTTTCAGCTGGATCAGAATCCGGGCCTTCACCGGCATGATGTGAACACGTCGCCCCTTCTCACTCTGGCGTCCCTCTCTCGCTCGGCGGCGCCGGCACCCACGCCCAGGATCTATCCCACGATCCGCCGGTACACTTCCTGGTAGGCGTCTTCCACCCCGCCCAGATCGCGCCGGAAGCGGTCCTTGTCGAGCCGCTCGGCCGTCCTCGAGTCCCACAGCCGGCAGGTGTCCGGCGAGATCTCGTCGCCCAGGACCAGCTGCCGGCCCGCCCGGCCGAACTCGAGCTTGAAGTCGACCAGCGTCAGCCCCCGGCGGGCCAGGTGCGGCTTGAGGATCGTGTTGACCTGGAGCGCGTCGCGGCGGATCCGGGCGAGCTCCGCGGGCGTGGACAGCTCGAGCATACGCACGTGGTCGTCGTTGATCATCGGATCACCGAGGGCGTCGGACTTGTAGTAGAGCTCGAGGATTGGCTCCCGGATCGCGCCGCCCTCCGGGAGGCCGGTTCGCTTGGCCAGGCTGCCCGCGATCACGTTGCGCACGATGACCTCGATCGGGATGATCTGGAGGCGGCGGCACAGCATCTCGCGATCCGACAGCGTCGCCAGGTAGTGCGTGCGAACGCCTCGACGCTCCAGGAGCGCGAACAGGGCGGCCGAGACCCGGTTGTTCACGACGCCCTTGCCGACGATGGTGCCGCGCTTGAGGGCGTTGAACGCCGTTGCGTCGTCCTTGAAGAACTGCACGATGCGATCGGGCCGGTCGGTCGCGTACACGATCTTCGCCTTCCCCTCGTAGAGCGCGGCGCCCACGGGCGCGGCCCTCTCGGGATGGGCGGCGCCGGCGCGGTCCGTCATACCGCGCCGAGGCCGGCCCGCTGGAACACCGCGTCGACGTGTCGAAGGAACCAGGCGGGGTCGAAGCACCCTTTCAGCTCGGCGGGCGACAGCACCGCCGTCACGTCGGCGTCCGCGGCGAGCAGGTCGTGGAATGGGCGCTGCTCTCGCCAGGCGCGCATCGCGGTGCGCTGCACGATCTCGTACGCCCGCTGACGGAGCACCCCTTGCTCGATTAGGCAGAGCAGCACGCGCTGGGAGAAGATCAGCCCGAGGCTCCGGTCCATGTTCTCCCGCATGCGGTCGGGGTACACCTGCAGACCGTCGACGATCCGGCTCATCTGGTGGAGCATGTAATCGAGGAGAATCGTCGAGTCCGGCACCACGATGCGCTCGACGGATGAGTGGCTGATGTCGCGCTCGTGCCAGAGTCCGACGTTCTCCAGGCCGGCCCCGGCGTTCGCCCGCACGACCCGGGCGAGCCCGCACACCTGCTCGCACGAGACGGGATTGCGCTTGTGGGGCATCGCGCTGGATCCCTTCTGTCCCTCGGCGAACGGCTCCTCGGCTTCCAGGATCTCGGTGCGCTGCAGGTTCCGGATCTCGAGCGCCACCTTCTCGAGCGAGGCCGCGATCAGGGCGAGCGTCGACAGAAGCTCGGCGTGCCGGTCACGCGGCACGACCTGGGTGGAGACGGGCTCCGCGGCGAGCCCGAGCTGTCCGCAGACCTCTGTCTCGATGTCCGGATCGACGTGGGCGAAGGTGCCGACCGCGCCCGAGATCTTGCCGACCCGGACGACCTCTCGGGCGCGCCGGAGTCGCTCCAGGTTTCGGCCCGCCTCCACAAACCACAGGGCGACCTTCAGCCCGAACGTCGTCGGCTCGGCGTGGACGCCATGGGTGCGGCCGACCATCACGGTGTCCTTGTGCCGGACGGCCAGGCGGCGCAGGCAGTTGCGCAGCGCCTCCAGGTCGGATACGAGGACGTCGGAAGCCTCCCGGAGCTGAAGGGCCAGCGCGGTGTCGGCGACGTCCGAGGACGTCAGACCCAGGTGGATGTAGCGAGAGTCGTCGCCGACCGTCTCCTCGAGGCTCGTCAGGAACGCGATGACGTCGTGCCGGGTGATTACCTCGATCGCCTCGATCCGTTCGGCGTCGACCCGCGCCGTCCGGCGGATCCGCTCGACCGCCTCGGCCGGCACGATGCCGCGCCGCGCGTAGGCGTCGCAGACGGCCAGCTCCACCTGGAGCCACGCGGCGTACTTCGCCTCGCGACTCCAGATCCGGGCCATCTCGGGGCGCGTATACCGCGCAATCATCGGCGGTGACCACCATACCCGCTGGCCGCCCCCGGAACAAGCCAGCCGTCCAGGCTAGGAATCCACCTCCGAGACCGCCCGAGCCCTTGAGTGGGCCCTTTTCAGCGGCCGGCTAGTGGCTGAGCAGCTCGCGGGGCAGATTGCGCCGGTCCAGAGGGCCGAGGGTGACCAGCATCAGTCGGCCCTCGTCGAGGAGGTCCGCGATGAGCGCCTGGATGTCCTCCGGCCGGACGTTGTCGATCGCGGCCAGCATGGCGTCGAGGGTGAAGAACGACGCGAAGTGCATCTCCTGCTTGGCGAGGCGATTCATGCGGCTCGACGTAGACTCGAGCGACAGCATCAAGCCTCCCTTGAGGTGGTCCTTCGCGTGCGCCAGCTCCTCGGCACTGACCCCATCCTTCTTGAGGGTCCGAACCTCCTTCAACACGCTCTTGAGCATCTTGGAAAAGTTCGAGGCGTCCGTCGCAGCATAGATGGACAGGAGCCCGGCGTCCTGGTAGGACTGCGTCCCGGAGTAGATCGAGTACACCAGTCCCTGGCGCTCGCGCACCTCCTGGAAGAGCCGAGAAGACATGCTCCCGCCGAGGGTGTCGTTCAAGAGGTACTGGGCATATCGCTCCGGCGCCGTGTGCGGCAGCCCGGGAAACCCGGCGACGAGATGCACCTGCTCGAGGCTCTTGGTCGTGATGTCCACGCCATCATGGGGGACGGGGCGCGTATCCTCTCGGGCCAGGGCCCGCATGGTGAACTGGTCGAAGCGCGGCCAGAAGAGCTCCACGACCTGGTCGTGGGTCACGTTGCCCGCGACCGCGACGATGATCCGCTCCGGGACATACTCCTCGACGAAATGCTGCCGGACCGCTGCCGCACCGTAGCCCGCCACCTCGTCTCGAGCACCGAGAATCGGGAGGGCGAGCGGATGTCCGGCCCACATGCGGCCGGCGAACAGCTCGTGCACCAGGTCGTCCGGCGTGTCCTCAACCATGCGGATCTCCTGGAGGACGACCGACTTTTCGCGCTCGAGCTCGTCCGGATCGAACAGCGGGTTCAGCAGGATGTCGGTGAGCAGGTTGACGGCCATGGGCAGATGCTGGTCGAGCACCTGAACGTAGAAGCACGTGTGCTCTTTGGTCGTGAACGCGTCCATTTGGCCGCCCACGGCGTCCATGGCCCGGGCGATGTCTTGCGCGCTGCGGGTCGTCGTCCCCTTGAAGACCAGATGCTCGATCAGGTGGGAGATACCCCCGCGGCCAGGCCGCTCGTTGCGCGAGCCCGTATCGACCCAGACGCCGACCGAAACGGACCGGACGTGCGGCATCCGCTCGGTGACGATGCGGAGGCCATTCGGGAGGCGCGTCTTCCGATACTCTTCCATCATGGTGCACGCAATGCGAGCGCCGATCTCGGGGTCAGGGTGGGCGGACCGGTAGGCGGATCTCCGTGGGTCCTAGTGTCCCGAGTCGAAGTCCGTTGACTCCCCGCGCCGGGCGGGGTGGGGCTCTCCCCGCGGACCGTGCGCTCGCGCGGATCGCCGAAGCCGACCACCATCGATCTCGTGGCCCCGTGTGAGCGCGGCGACGCTCCGCGCCACAGCGTGTCCCGCGGGGAAAGCCCCCACCCCACCCGGCGCGTTGTCGGCTCATCTCCGACTCCGGACACTAGGTTGGCTCGGAAGAGGCGGCGGGCGCGTTCTTGAGCTTCTCACGCTGGGCCATCGCCGGGTGCTCCCGCAACGCCATCTTCCGGCTGAGCCGCATCTTGCCGTTCCCGTCGATCTCGATGACCTTGACCAGGACCTCATCCCCCTCGCTGAGCACGTCCTGGACCGTCCGGATGCGGCTCTCCGCGATCTGCGAGATGTGCAGCAAGCCCTCGGTGTTGGGGATCACCTCGACGAAGGCACCGAACTCGACGATTTTCTTCACCTTGCCGAGGTAGATGCGGTCCAGCTCGACCTCCCGGCAGATATCCTGGATGATCGCCAGCGCTTTCTGGACCGAGCTGTTGTCGGGCGAGAAGATCGTGACCCGCCCGTCGTCCTCGATGTCGATCTTGGTCCCGGTCTGTTCCTGGATGCCGCGAATGATCTTTCCGCCCGGACCGATGATCTCGCGGATCTTCTCGGTTCGAACCTTCACGGTGACGAACCGGGGCGCGTAGGGGCTCAGCTCAGCTCGCGGCTTGTCGAGCGTCTCTCGCATCGTGGCCAGGACGGCGAGCCGAGCCTGGCGCGCCTGCGCCAGCGCCTCCCGCATGATGTCGATGGAGACGCCGGAGATCTTGATGTCCATCTGGAGCGCGGTGATCCCCTTCTCGGTGCCGGCGACCTTGAAGTCCATGTCGCCGTAGTGATCCTCGGTCCCCATGATGTCGGTCAGGATCCCGAACCGGTCTCCCTCCTTGACGAGCCCCATGGCGATGCCCGCGACGTGGGCCCGCAGCGGCGCTCCGGCATCCATCAGGGCGAGCGAGGTTCCGCACACGGTGGCCATCGACGACGAGCCGTTCGACTCGAGGATCTCGGACACGACCCGAAGCGTGTAGGGGAACTCCTCCTTCGACGGAAGGACCGCGGCCACCGCGCGCTCGGCGAGAGCCCCGTGTCCGATCTCGCGTCGTCCCGGTGAGCCGAAGCGCCGCACCTCGCCGACCGAGAAGGCGGGGAAGTTGTAGTGCAGCATGAAGGAGCGGTATGTCTCCCCCTCGAGCGCCTCGATCTTCTGCTCGTCGCTCTTGGTGCCGAGCGTGGCCGCCACCAGCGCTTGGGTCTCGCCGCGCGTGAACAGCGCCGAGCCGTGCGCGCGCGGCAAGTAGCCGACCTCTGACGAGATTGGCCTGATCTCGGTCACCTGTCGGCCATCGATCCGGATCCCCTTGTCCACGATGAGGCGCCGCACCTCGGCCTTCTCGACCTTCTCGAAGGCCTCCTGGACCTTCGCGCGCTTGTCGTCCTCGAGACCCAGCGCTGCCCAGACCTCGTCGAAGGCACGCCGGAGCGCCTCGGCGCGCGCCTGCTTCTCGGGGGTCGCGAGCGCGGCCACGATCTTCGCCGAGGCCAGCTCCCCCACCCGCGTCTCGATCTCGAGGTCCCGGCCAGCGTCCGGCTCGAACGGCCACCGCGCCTTCGCGGCTTTCGACATGAGGTCCTTCTGGAGGCGGGCGAGACGCCGGCATTCCGCGTGCCCGGTGGCGATCGCATCGAGCACCGTTTCCTCCGAAACCTCCCGGGCGCCCGACTCGACCATCAGCACTGCATCCTCGGTTCCCGCGATCACGAGGTCGAGCGCGGAGACCGCCTGCTGGGCGGTCGTGGGATTGATGATGAACGTGCCGTCCACCAGCCCGACCCGCACCGCGCCGATCGGTCCGTCGAACGGCATGCCGGAAAGGCAGAGGGCCGCCGATGCCCCGTTCATCGCCAGAATGTCGGGGTCGTTCTCATGGTCGGCCGAGATAGCCAGGCAGATCACCTGGACTTCGTTGTTGAAGCCTCTGGGGAACAACGGACGGATCGGGCGGTCGATCAGGCGCGACGTGAGGATCTCCTTCTCGACCGGCCGTCCCTCGCGCTTGAAGTAGCCGCCGGGTATGCGCCCCCCAGCGTACGCCCGCTCCCGATACTCCACGGTCAGCGGGAAGAAGTCCTGGTCGGCCTTCGCGCTCTTGGCGACGACACAGGTGGCCAGGACGTAGGTCCCACCATAACGAACGACTACGGCGCCGTCCGCTTGCTTAGCGACCTTGCCGGCTTCGAGTGAAAAGGCGTGACCGCTGACGTCGGTCTTCACAGTATGGATCATGCGGACGGTGCTCCTCCTGCGTTGGTGGCGTCGGGGCGGGGGTGTGCGCTTCGGTGGGCGTCTCGGTCAGCGGTCACCTGCGGATCCCGAGCCTCTCGGCCAAGACGCGGTGGCGTTCGGCGTCCTTCTTACGCAGATACTCGATCAACCCGCGGCGCTTGCCGATGAGCATGAGCAGGCCGCGGCGGGAATGGTGGTCCTTGGCGTGCGCCTTGAAGTGCTCGGTGAGCCCGTTAATCCGTTCGGTCAGGAGCGCGATCTGAACCTCGGGCGACCCGGTGTCACCGTCGTGAGTCCGGAACTGCTCGATCAACGTCCGCTTCTTGTCGCCACTCAAAGACATTCGCGTTGTTCCTTCCGGGGCGGCGTCCCCACCCCAATCGCCTCGCCCCGAGCGATACTGTCTGCCCAGAGCCGGTTCAGGCCGGTCACGTCAAAACGTGCGACCACCTCCGGCCAGGGTGATCGGTCCGCAGGCTGTCGTGACGAATTCTGACGCACTATGCGCCCGCGGTTTAAGAAAATTGCGCAGTTACGGTACCACGAGGCCTTTTGGAAGTAAAGGAGACTCAAGGGTGACTCAGAGGCGGGTGGCGGCCACGCCAACGTCGCGGCGGATCTGTGCGCGGAGCGCCTCGACGTCGGCGAACCGTTGCTCGTCGCGGAGCCGCTCGATGAGGTCGACCTGGATGCAACGCCCGTAGAGGTCATCGCCGAAGTCGAGCAGATGCACCTCGATCGTGTACTCTCCGGCGCCGAAGGTGGGACGAACGCCGACGTTCAGCACGCACTTGTGCCTGGTCGAGATCGGCCGGGAATGCAGGGGGCTGCCCTCAACGTCCAGGCACGCCCCGGGGTCGTCCGGTCGAGCGGGCGAATCGATCCACACGTATCCCGCGTAGACCCCCGCGGGGACCAGGGGAGGGCGTTCGGGCGACACATTGGCGGTTGGGAACCCCAGGGATCGGCCACGGCCCGCACCGTGGACGACGACCCCCCGGATCGAGTAGGGCCGGCCGAGGAGCGCGCGCGCCGTCACCACGTCGCCCGCGTGTAGCGCCTCCCGGATCGTGCTCGACGAGACAAGCACTCCTCCCACGGACAGCGGCGGCACGACGTGGGTGGCGAAGCCCAGCGCCGGCCCCAGCGACGCGAGCAAGGCCGGCGTGCCCTTGGCCCCGCGGCCGAACGTGTGATTGAAGCCCACGATGACCTCGCGCGAACGGAAACACCCCACGAGGACCTCACGCGCGAAGGCGTCGGGTTCGACCGCCGCAAACTCGAGCGTGAAGGGGATGATCACGGTCGCGTCGATGCCCGCGGCCGCGATGCGCTCGAGTCGCTCGCCGAGGGTCGAGATGGGCGCCGGCGCCTGCTCGGGACGCAGGACCTCGAGGGGATGCGGATCGAAGGTGCACACGACCGAGTGCGCCCGGGACGCGCGGGCGCGGGCGATGGCAACGTCTAGAATCCGCTGGTGCCCCAGGTGAACGCCGTCGAAGGCACCGAGCGCCACAACGCCCGGACCGGCCTCAGGCCCGTACGACTGCAGGTTCCGGTAGATCCGCACGCAGGAGCCGTTCGGGCTTGAGGCGCCGGGCCGGCAGCACCCGTCCCACCCCGAGGAACGTCCGATCGGAGCCGTACAGCCGGACGATTCGTCCCGGCTCGTCCAGCGGGACGACCACGCTTTGCCCGTGGAGAACGGCCCGCGTCCGGGCCTCATCCAGAATCATTTCCGCGTAGCCGTCCAGCGCACTGGCCGGGGGCAGCAGATGGGCAGCGAGCGTCAGAGGATCCGCCTCGTCGAGCTTCACCCACGGCACGGCGCCGGTGATCGAGAAGGGCCCAACCCGGGTCCTGATCAGCCGCTCGATGGCGCCGCCGGTACCTAGGGCCTCGCCGATATCGGCGGCCAGCACCCTCACGTAGGCCCCTTTCCCGCAGACCACGCGGAGGGTGACCCGGGGCAGTTCCACGGACTCCACCGCGATGGATCGAACCCAGACCTCCCGCGGTCGACGCTCGACCTCCAGGCCCTGGCGGGCAAGCTCGTGAAGCCGCTGACCCTCGTGATGGGCCGCCGAGAACATTGGCGGAGCTTGACGGATACAGCCAATGAACCGTCTCGATGCCGCGTCGATGTGGGCGCGCGTCAGGGCCGGGACCGCCGCCGTCGTGCGGACCCGCCCGGTCAGGTCGAGCGTGTCGGTCGTGATGCCCAGGCGAACCGTGGCGAGGTACTCCTTGTCGTGATCGATAAGATACGGCATCAGCTTGGTCGCCTCACCGATGAGGAGCGGGAGCACACCCGTGGCGGCCGGGTCCAGCGTGCCCCCGTGCCCGATTCGCAACGGACGGACCAACCGCTGGAGGCGGGCGACGCACTGGAAGGACGTGAGGCCCGCCGGCTTGTCGGCGATCAGCAGCCCGGACCGAGCCTGCGTCACCGCGCAAGCGCCTCCCGGACCGCTTCGAGGACGCGCTCAGTCGCAGTCGCCAGGGGTCCGGGGATCACACAGCCGGCCGCGTTGCGGTGCCCTCCGCCGCCAAAGCGGGCAGCGATCGCGCGCACATCGACCTCCCCCTTCGCGCGCAGGCTCACCTTGACGCCATCCCCCAGCTCGCGCAGCAGCGCGCCGACCTTCGTGGTCTCGATGGACCTGGGATAGTTGACGAGATCCTCCGCCTCCACGAACGACTCCGGCACCGTCCCGGCGGGCAAGGCGAGCCACCCGATGCGCCCGTCCCCGCTCACCTGAACGAGCGAGAGGACGCGCCCGAGCTGGTGCAGGGACTCGGGCCGGCGGCTCTCGTACAGGTAGCCCGTGACTGACGCCGGATCCGCCCCTGCCGAGACGAGCTCGGCGGCGACCCGGAACGTCTTCGGCGTGACGTTCGAGTACCGGAACGACCCGGTGTCCATGTGCACCGCGGTGAAGAGGTTCGTCGCGATGTCCCGATCGATCGGCAGTCCGAGGGCCCGGAGCAGGTCGAAGACCATTTCCCCGACGGCCGCCGCGGCCGGCGCGACCCAGTTGACATCGCCGTAGCGGCGGTTGTCCGGGTGGTGGTCGATGTTGACGAGGATCTCGCTCCGCGGACGAACGACGTCGAGCACGCCGGCCGTACGGCCAGGGTCCGGACAGTCGGTCATCACGAGGAGGTCGAACTGCCCCGAAACTTCGGGCATCGGGACGTACGTGTCGGCGCCGGGCAAGAACCGGAGCGAGAGCGGAACCGGGTGGGGTCCACCATACTCCACGGCCCAGCCGGCCCGTTCGAGAGCAGCCCCCAGCGCGAACAGCGTCCCCAGGGCGTCCGCATCGGCATGCACGTGGCCGAGCATGAACGCCCGCCCGGGCGTCCTTCGGAACGCCGACAGGACTTCGCGTGGGACCATGACCGCCCGGTCGCGACCGCCGGTCTCCGAGAGCTCCGCGCCGACCTCATTCATGCTTCAACGACCTGAGGAGCGCCTGGATGTTGGCGGCGTGCTGCATCGAGCGGTCGGGTCGAAACTCCAGCGTCGGCGTCATCCGAAGGTCCAGATGATCGCGGAGCCAGGCCCGGACGAACCCCTTGGCGCTCTCGAGCGCGCCGAGGGACGCCCTCCACTGGTCCTCGGTGCCCAGCACGGACACGTAGACCTTGGCGACGCGCAGGTCCTTGGCGGTGTCCACCTCGGTGACGGTTACGAAGCCGAGGCGCGGGTCCTTCAGCTCGCGCTGGAGCAGCAGCGAGATCTCTTCCTTGATGAGCTGGTTCACCCGCTCGATCCGCTTCCCCTGCACGCTACCAGATCTCCAGGGAGCGGTCCGTGACGTCGCCCTCGAGGTGGGCCTCGATGAAGTCCATCGCCTTGTCGATGACCTCGTTGGCATGGCGCGAGTCGTGCGACACGCAGGCCAGCGCCAGGGTCGCCCGCTGCCAGGCGTCGTGATGATCGACCTCGGCGACCGACACCTCGAAGCGCTGTCTGACCTTCTCCTTCAGGCTCTTCAGGATTTGACGCTTGTCCTTGAGCGACCCGGTGGCGGGCAGGTGTAGCTCCACGGTACCGAGCGCGACCCTGGCCCGCGACATGATGCGCGCTCCTAGAGGGTCCTGGCGACCTCTTCGGTGGTGAACGCGTCGATGAGGTCGCCGACCTGGACTCCGCTCACGCCGTCGACGCCAATCCCGCACTCGAGGCCCGCCAGCACCTCTCGCACGTCGTCCTTGAAGCGCTTGAGCGAGCCGACCGTACCCTGGCCGAGCACCGTCGCGTCGCGCCGGACCCGGACCTTCGCCCCACGGACGATCTTCCCCTCCTGGACATAGCTGCCCAGAATGTTGCCGAGCTTCGTGATCGAGAAGACCTGCCGCACCTGGGCTCGGCCCAGCGGGACCTCCCGGATCTCGGGGGCGAGCATTCCCGACAGGGCGGCCTTGAGGTCGTTGATCACTTCGTAGATGACGTTGTAGGTCCTGACGTCGACGCCGTTGGTTTGCGCCTGGCTCGCCGCCTTCGCGTCCGCCTTGACGTTGAAGCCGATCACGATCGCGTTCGAGGCCGAAGCCAGCATGACGTCGCTCTCGGTGATGGCACCGACCGACCCGTGGATCACCTTCAGCTTGACTTCGTCGGTCGAGAGGCGCTCGAGCGACTCGGTCAATGCCTCGGCCGAGCCCTGGACGTCGGCCTTCAGGACGAGCCGCAGTTCCTTCACCTCACCGGTCTGGATCCGCGCGTGCAGATCCTCCAGTGACACCCGGGTGGTCACTCGGCCGCGAGTGCGCTCGCGCTCGCCGCGCATGGCCGCGATCTGGCGCGCCTTCCGTTCGTCGGCGATCACGACGAGGGTGTCGCCGGCCGCCGGCACGCCCGACAGCCCAACGATCTCGGCGGGGTCCGACGGTCCGGCCATCTTGACCTTCTTGCCGAACGAGTCGAGGAGCGCCCGCACGCGCCCCGAGTGCGCGCCGACCACGACCACATCCCCTTCGCGCAAGGTGCCTGTCTGGATGAGCACGGTGGCCACGGGCCCCCGGCCGCGGTCGAGACGTCCCTCGACGATCACGCCCTTGGCCGCTCGGCCCGGGTTCGCCTTCAGCTCCAGCACTTCGGCCTGGAGCGCCGTCATCTCGAGCAGATCGTCGACCCCTTGGCCAGTCTTCGCCGACGTGCCCCTGAAAATGGTCGGGCCGCCCCACTCTTCCGGGACCAGTCCCTGCTGGGCCAGCTCTCGCTTGACGCGCTCGGGATCTCCCTCGGGCTTGTCGATCTTGTTCAAGGCGACGATGATGGGCACGTCCGCGGCCCGAGCGTGGTTGATGGCCTCGACCGTCTGGGGCATGACCCCATCGTCCGCTGCCACCACCAGGATCACGATGTCGGTTGCCTGCGCGCCCCGCGCTCGCATCGCCGTGAACGCTTCGTGACCGGGCGTGTCGAGGAAGGTCACCTTGCCGTGCTTCGTCACGACCTGGTAGGCGCCGATGTGCTGCGTGATCCCGCCGAACTCCTTCTCGGTAACCTTCGTCTTGCGAATCGCATCGAGGAGCGAGGTCTTCCCGTGGTCGACGTGTCCCATCACGGTGACGACGGGCGGCCGCAGCTTCAGCTGAGCGGGATCGCTCTCGTCGTCGTCGACCAGCTCGCCCTCGAGCGAGCGGACCTCGAGATCGACGTTGAACTTGTCGGCCACCAGCTTCGCCGCCGTCGGGTCGAGGATCTCGTTGAGGGTTGCCATGACCCCGAGCTCGAGCAGCGCCTTGATCACTTCACCGGACTTCCGGCGCATCTTCTCGGCCAGCTCCCCCACCGTGACGGACTCCGGTACGCGGATCAGCTCGCGCTTGATCTCTGCCGGCGCCTCGGCGACCACGGTGGCAGCCGCGCCTCCATTGGTTGCCGCCACTGGTGCCGCGACCGCCGGCTCGGGCCGCGTGACGTCGGGGGCGAGCACCACCGGCTCGGGCCTGACCTCTGCGGCTGGTGCGGCCGGCCCAACGCTCGCTGCCGGTCTGGACGCGGCCGGCAGCTTCGGCGGAGCCGGCGGCGCGTACGTGATCCGCGGCCGGAAGAACGGTCCCGGCGGACGCGCCGGCGGCGCTGGCCGCGCGGGTCGAGCCCCGGCGCCAGGAGCCACGGGAGCTGCCGGCCGATCAGTCGGCCGGAACGTCGTGACTCTCGGCTCAAGCTTCTTGGGCGCGACGGGCGGTCCCCCAGGAGCGGGGGTCGCGCCGGCCGGTACCAGGGGTGGCGCCGGCTGAACGAGTGGCCAGGGAGGCGCCGCGACCGGAAGCGGCGGTGGCCCGGCCGGCGGGCCGGCGGGCACCGGCCTCACGGCCGCCGGCTCTCCGGCGGTCTCGGAGACAGGAACCGGCAGCCCTTCCTGAGGCTTGGGTTTGACGATGGTCGCGACGGGCTTGAGCTCGATCAAGTCTGGCTCGCCGTCGGGCTTCACCACGACGGCCTTTCTCGACCGTAGCGGACCCTCGGAGGCGGCCGACTTGACGCGGACCGTGCGCTTCGGCTTGGGCTCCTCGGGTAGCTCCCGCCCTCTCCCGAGCTTCAGGCGGAGGGCGTTCGCCGTCTCCATGTCGAGCGGGCTCAGCGCGCGCTTGCCCTTCTGGCCCATCTCCTCGAGCGCCACCATGAGGTCTTTGCTTGTGACGCCCAGCTCCTTCGCGAGATCGATTACCTTGGTTCGTACCGCCACGATCGCGTCACCTCCTCCACCATGTCAGTTCGCACGACGCACGACGCCCGGAATGCGCGGGACAGCTTGGCGGAGGTGAGCCCACGCAGGCACCGGTCCGTCCGACACACGTACGCTCCCCGCCCGGAGCCCGAGCCTCGGAGATCCGCCACGACTCGCGCCCCATCGCCTCGAACGAGGCGGACGAGTGCGGACTTCGGACGGACCACTCGACAAACGATGCAGGTTCGCAGCGGCTCCCGGGTCACGCCGGAGACCGGTCACCGTCGGGCTCGGCCCGAACTTCAATGTCATCCGGGGCCGACTCAGGCGAATCCAGCTCGGGCGCCGGGTGCCGCTCTACCCACTCACGCGCCGCGCCGAATACGGTGTCCGCCCACCGATCGCCCACTACCTCCGTCAGCCGAGCCATCCCTGCGTTGACGATCGACCCCGGCGAGTATAGGCCCTCGGCCACGAGTTGTTCCACCATCTCGGGCGGGACGTCAGGCAGCTCCTCCAGTGCCGCGCGGCCGGCGGCAAGCTCCTCGGCCTGGCGCACCCGCTCCGACTCGACCTCGGCCTCGCTCTTGATATCGATCCGGAGCCCCGTCAGCTTCGCGGCCAGCCGGGCGTTCTGCCCCTTCTTGCCGATCGCCAGCGACAGCTGATTGTCGGGAACCGTGACCAAGACCACCGGCTGGCGATCCTCCGGGGCTTCCGGGTCCTCGGCCCACTCGACGAGGGTAACTGACGCCACCTTGGCCGGCGACAGCGCCCGGGCAACGAACGTCGCCATGTCCGAAGACCATTCCACGATATCGATCTTCTCGCCGCGCAAGTCCTTGCTGATCGACTGGATCCGGGTGCCTCGGAGCCCCACGCACGCACCGATCGGGTCGATGTCGCGCCGGGTCGACGCCACGGCCACCTTGGCCCGCTCACCCGGCTCTCGGGCCACGGCCTTCACCACGACGATTGCCTCCTGCACTTCGGGAATCTCGGTCTCGAAGAGACGGGCCAGATACCCCGGATGCGTTCGCGACAGGGTGATCTGGGGCCCCTTGGCGCTCCGTCTGACCTCGACGACGAACGCCCGCACGCGGTCGTTCACCGCGTATCGCTCGCCCGGGATCTGCTCTCGCTCGGGCAGGACCGCCTCGGCCTTGCCCATCTCCATGATCACGTTCCGCTTCTCGATCCGGTGCACGATTCCCCGGACGATCTGGCCCTCTTTGCCGACGAACTCCGAATAGATGCCCTCGCGTTCCGCTTCGCGAACCCGCTGGAGGATCACCTGCTTCGCGGTCTGCGCGGCGATCCGGCCGAACTCCTTGGGCGGCAGCTCTTGCTCGAGCTCGTCGTCCAGCTCTGCGTCCGGGTTCAACGCCTTTGCTTCGGCGAGACTGAGCTCGGCCTTGGGATCCTCGACCTCGGCGACGACCCGCTTGCGCTGGTACACATGCACGACGCCCGTGTGGCGGTCAATGTGGATGCGGACATTCTCGGAGGCGCCCATCGTCTTCTTCGCCGCCGACAGGAGCGCCGATTCCAGCGCCTCGAACAGCACCTCCGTGTCGATACCCTTCTCGCCGGCAATCTGCTGGATGACGAGGAGAAGCTCTCGATTCACGAGATGCGCCGCGGCCAAGGCACCTCGGCCTCGAGTCGCGCCTTGGTCAGTGATTCCCGTGGCACCTCCACCGATCCGGTCTCGGTCTCGACAACCAGACGGTTCGGGCCGACGTCCACCAACCGCCCGCGGAGCTCCGTGTGGCCGGCGACCCTGTCCCGGAGCCAGCAGCGCAGTCGCTTGCCTCGCGCCCACTGGAACTCGCGCTCCGTCCGGAGCACACGGTCGAGCCCGGGCGACGAGACCAGCAGGTCATAGGGCTCGGGGATCAGCCCGGAGATCTCCAGAACATCCCCGGCCTCGTGGCTCAACCGCTCGCAGTCCCGAATGGTGGCGCCTCCCGCCTTGTCGACGAAGACCCGGAGAACCAGGCGTCGGCCCTCCCGACGAAGATCCACATCGATGAGATCGAGGCCATGGCTCCGGATCACCGGGACCAGTGTCTCTTCGATCGTGGCAACCCGCTCGGTTTCGTCCATGGCACGACTAGTACTCGAACCCACCGAAGCACAACCCCCAAAAGCGCTCGAAACCAAAAAAGTGGGCGGAGCCCACTTTTTCGAGACTTTAGCACGACAGTCCTGACCAGGCAAGACTATGCTGCCACGGCAACCTCGCGAATCGTCTCACCAACTTCGCTGGGCGGCACCCGCCGCTCCTCGTGGGTCTGCCGAGAGCGAACCTCGATCATGCCCTCCCGCGTGAAGCGCGTTCCGATCGTGACACGCACCGGCAGCCCCAGCAAGTCGGCATCGTTGAACTTCACTCCGGGACGCTCGTCCCGGTCGTCGAGCAGCGTCTCGAAGCCCGCGGCCCAGAGCTGCCGGTAGAGCTCCCCGGCCATGGCCGCCTGCGCCGGATCCTTGCCTCCGATCGCGACGAGATGCACCTGGAACGGCGCGATCGCCCACGGCCACACGATCCCGTTGGCATCGTGGCGCTGCTCCACGACTCCGGCCGCGATGCGCGCCGGCCCGATGCCGTAGCTTCCCATCACGATCGGACGTTCCTGGCCGGCCTCGTCGAGATAGAGCGCCCGCAGCGGCACCGAGTACTTGGTCCCCAGCTTGAAGATGTTGCCGACCTCGATGACCCGCTCGACCGCCAGCGGGGCGCCGCACGTCGGACACCCCTCGCCGGGTTGCACGGTGTGGAGGTCGACGAACCGGCAGTCGACGTCCGATCCAGGTCGGACCCCCTTGATGTGGTAGCCGTCACGGTTGGCGCCGACGACGTAGCATCCCTCCCGCAGCGCCTCATCGGCGATCACGGGGATGGTGACGCCGAGCGGGCCGATCGACCCGACCGGGGTGCCGAGCCACTGCCGGACCTCGTCGAGATGGGCGGGACGAACCTCTTCGCGGACGGCGCGGGCGAGCTTGCGCTCGTGCAGCGTGTGGTCCCCGCGCACCAGTGCCAGCACCGGCCCGGATTCCTTGCCGACGTAGAGCAGCGACTTGATTGTCAGGCGCGGATCGATCCCCAGGAGCCGAGCCACGTCCGCGATGGTCCGCGCCCCGGGGGTCGCGACCTCCTCACGCTGGCCGGCGCGGAACTCGGGCGCCGGCGGGATGCCCCGGGCCAGCTCGACGTTGGCCGCGTATCCGCAGGCCGCGCAGATCGCGATCTCATCCTCTCCGGCGTCACTCGGGGCCATGAACTCGTGGGAGCCCAGTCCGCCCATCATCCCGGGATCGGACTCGACCACGTGGTACCGGAGCCCGCACCGGTCGAAGATCCGGCAGTACGCGTCCCGGTGCGCGGCGTACGATCGCTCCAGCGCCGTCGAGTCCGGGTCGAGCGTGTATGAGTCCTTCATCAGGAACTCCCGCGTCCGCAGGACGCCCGACCGCGGCCGGGCTTCGTCGCGCTCCTTGGTCTGGATCTGGTACCAGATCTGCGGAAGGTCGCGATAGGAGCGAACCTCCCGAGCGGCCAGCCACGCGACCACCTCCTCGTGGGTCATGCCCAGGCACATGTCCCGCCCGGCGCGGTCCTTCAGGCGGAACATCTCCCCGCCGATCGCGTCCCAGCGACCCGACTGTTGCCAGATCTCGGCCGGCTGGAGCACCGGCATCGTGATCTCCTGACCACCAATGGCATTCATCTCCTCGCGGATGATCGCGGTGATCTTGTCGAGGACCCGCTGACCCAGGGGCAGATAGACGTAGATGCCGGCGGCAAGCTGCCGGATGAGCCCAGCTCGGAGCATGAGCCGGTGGCTGATCGCCTCCGCGTCACCCGGAGTCTCGCGCAGCGTCGGGATCAGCGAGCCGGAGAATTTCACGGGCGGCGGGGCCCCTCAACCCGTCGGGGCGGAGGTGCGCGCGGCCTTTTTCTCGGCGATGAACTGCTCGACCTCCTCCCACAGGGCCTGGACGATCTCGGACTCGGGGACCTTGCGGACCACCTCGCCCTTCCGGAAGATCAGGCCGATTCCGCGACCGCCCGCCACCCCGATGTCGGCGGCGCGCGCCTCGCCCGGGCCGTTGACCTCGCAGCCCATGACCGCGACGTGAACTTCTTCGTGCACGTCCTTCAGTCGCTCCTCGACCTCTCGCGCCAGCGTGATGAGATCGACGTCGGCCCGCCCGCACGACGGACAGGCTACGAACGTGAGACCGCCCTTCCGGAGCCCGAGGGACTTGAGGATGTCGATCCCGACCCGGACCTCCTCGACAGGGTCTGCCGATAACGAGACGCGGATCGTGTCGCCGATGCCCTCCGAGAGGAGGGCCCCGAGGCCCACGGCGGATTTGATGGTGCCAACCCCAGGCGTGCCCGCTTCGGTGACTCCGAGGTGGAAGGGGTACTCGACCTTGTCGGCCAGCATCCGATACGCATCGATCATCATCACCGGATCCGAGGCCTTCAGCGAAACCTTCAGCTCGGGATAGTCACAGTCCTCGAGAATCCGGATGTGGCGAAGCGCCGAATCCACCATCCCCGCGGCCGAGGGTCCGTTGTACTTGGCCAGCAGATCCTTCTCGAGGGATCCGGCGTTGACTCCGATGCGGATCGGCACCTGTCGCTCCTTCGCCGCGGCGACTACCTCCAGCACGAACGCGGTGCCGCCGATGTTGCCCGGATTGAGCCGGAGGCCATCCACGCCCTGCTGGAGCGCGATCAAGGCCAGCTTGTAGTTGAAGTGAATGTCCGCAACCAGCGGGATCCGGATCTGCCGCCTGATCGCCCCCAGCTTCTCGGCCGCCTCCCGGACCGGAACGGCACAGCGGACGATGTCGCAGCCGGCCACCTCCAGCGCCCAGATCTGCAGCAGCGTCGCCTCGACATCGCGCGTGTCGGTCTTGGTCATGGACTGGACCGTGATCGGGGCGTCCCCACCAATCGTGAGCTTGCCAAGCTGGATCTGCCTCGTCCTTCGACGGGATGTCATGGAACGCTCCTTCTCGTCTCTAGCGCAAGAGCCGGAACGCATCGATTCGGACCAGGTCGTTGTAAAGCGCATACACCATCAGGAGCATCAAGAGCACGAACCCCACCTGCTGCGCAGTCTCACGCTTTTTCACGGACAGGGGCCGGCCCAGCACTGCCTCGATCACGAAGAAGAACAGGTGGCCACCGTCGAGGATGGGCACCGGCAACAGGTTCAGGACCGCGAGATTCACGCTGATGATCGCCGTGAAGCGCGCCACCGCCGCCAGCCCCTGCTGGGCCTGGCGCGCCGCCTCGGTGGCGATCTGGAGGGGCCCGCCGATGTTGGACGAGTCGATCTGGCGCGAGATCAGCTTCCACAGCCCGGTCACGGTGAGGACCGTCATGTACCACGTATCCTCGATCCCCTGCCCGATCGCTTGGATCACGCCGAGTCGCGAGTACTCGACCGACACGGCGGGCTCGATGCCGATGCCGACGCGTCCGACCTCGATCTCGGCGCCGCCAGGCGCCTTCTCGCGCTCGCGGTCCGCGACCACGGTCAGCGTGAGCGGCTTGCCCTCGCGCTGGACCACCACGTCGAAGCGCTGGCCGGGACGCTTGCGAATCTCGGCGGTCAGCTCGTCGGGGGTATAAACTCGCTGACCAGCGACCTCGAGGACGACGTCGCCGGGCTTGAAGCCGGCCCGTGCGGCCGGCCGGTTCGGGGTAACGGCCGACACCTGGGGCGTCACGAGCGGGCCCGCGCCGACGTCCCACACCTCGTGCTCGTCGCCAAGCGGATCCCGGACGGTGGTCCGCCGCGGCGTCAGGGTCACGGCCAGTGTCTCGCCTCCCCGGACGACCGTCACCGGGACCGGCTGGCCCTTCGCCCGCTCGACCGCGGCCGTCAGGTCGGCTTGCCAGTTCGCAATGGGGCGCCCCTCGAACGAGACCACCCGATCCCCGGTCTGCAGGCCCGCAGCGGCCGCCGGCCCATCCGGAACGATCCGGCCGAAAATCGCCGGAGAGACGGGCCGACCAACCGCCATCAGGAGGCCGGCGAAGATCACGGCGGCCAGGAGGAAGTTCATCGCGGGTCCGGCGAAGACGATCAGGAAGCGCGCCCACAGCGGCTTCAGGGAGAACGCCTTGCCCGCATCGAACGCGCTTCCTCCCCCGCCCTCCAGCGGGTTCTCCTCACCCACCATCTTCACGTAGCCGCCCATCGGAATCGCCGACAGGCAGTACTCGGTTTCCTTCCCGCGCCAGCGCACAAGCACCGGGCCGAAACCGAACGAGAAGCGCTCGACGCCGACACCAGCCAATCGGGCCACGATGAAGTGGCCTAGCTCGTGGATGAGAATCAGCGGGCCGATCACCACGACGAACCACAGAATCATCGTCACGAGGTCACCCCTTGCATGTGCCGCGCGACCAGGCTCTCGGCCAGCCGGCGCGCGTCTGCGTCAACCTCGATGCATGCGTCGACCGACGGCACCGGTCGCATCGGGAACGACTCGAGGGTCCGCTCGATCACCGCCGCGATCTCCGGAAATCGGAGCCGCTCGCCCAGGAACGCGCCCACCGCGACTTCGTTGGCCGCATTGAGCACCACGGGCGCCGCGTCGCCCTGGGCGAGCGCCGCGCGCGCCAGCCGCAGACAGGGGAACCGGTCGAGATCCGGCTCGTGGAACGTCAGTGCGCCCACGCGGGTCAGGTCCAGCCGCTCGGCGGGGGTCGGACGGCGCTCGGGATACGTGAGCGCGTAGAGGATGGGGATCCCCATGTCCGCCACCCCCAGCTGGGCGAGGACCGAGCCGTCGATGTACTCCACCATCGAGTGGACGATGCTCTGCGGATGCACCACGACCTGCACCTGCTCGGGCACCAGGTCGAACAACCAGCACGCCTCGATGACCTCGAGCCCCTTGTTCATGAGGGTCGCCGAGTCGATCGTGATCTTCGCCCCCATCTTCCAGGTCGGGTGCCGGAGGGCGTCGGCGACCGTCGCCGAGGCGATGCGCTCGGCGGGCCACTCGCGAAAGGGCCCGCCCGAGGCCGTCAGCAGGATCCGATGCACGTCGCGCCGGCTATGACCGATCAGGCACTGGAAGACGGCACTGTGCTCGGAGTCGACGGGCAACAGCGGGGCGTCGTGGCGTCTCGCCGCCGCCGTCATCAGCCCGCCCGCCATGACGAGGGTCTCCTTGTTCGCGAGGGCGACGGTCCTCCCCGCCTGAATCGCGGCGATCGTCGGCAGCAGGCCCGCGGCACCGACAAGCGCCGACACGACGATGTCGGATTCCACCTCCGCCGCCAGCGTGACGAGCCCCTCCGGTCCGGCCAGGAGCTCTGGCTTCCTGGAGCCGAGCGCGCGCGCCAGGCGATCGACTGCAGACGGGTCGAGGAGCGCGACCGCCGTGGGTGAGTGCTTGCGACAGAGGTCGACCAGGCGCTCGACGTTCGACCCGCGCGCGGCCAGACCGGCCACGCGGAACTCATCGGGGAACGCCGAGACCACCTCCAGCGTTCGAAGCCCCACCGATCCCGTCGCGCCGAGCACCGTGACCCTGCGCATCGCTCACCCGATGTGCCGCGCGTAGTAGAACAAGGCAGGCGCATTAAACAACAGGCTGTCCAGCCGGTCGAGCAGACCCCCATGCCCTGGGATCAGCTCGCCGGTGTCCTTGGTATGCGCGCTCCGCTTGAGGACCGACTCGGCGAGGTCGCCGCACTGGCCGACCACCCCGAGGAGCAACCCACCCACCAGCCCCGCGGGCGACGAGCCGAACAGCCACCAGCCCGAAAGGCCCCCCACCAGAATGGAGCTCAGGAGCTGGGCCAGCGCGCCCTCGACCGTCTTGGCTGGACTGATCGTGGGCGCCAGCCGATGCCGACCGATCCGGGACCCTACCAGGTAGGCCGCCGTTTCACCGCTCCACGTCACCGCCAGCAAGAACACGATCCAGCTCGCTCCATCGGGGAGCTGCCTCAGCCAGATGGCGAACCCGAGCAACCAGTTGACGTAGCAGATGCCGAGTAGCGTCAGCGCGGTGGGGGCCCAGTGGGGCGGCTTCGACACCAGCAGGGTCGTGCTCATGAGCACGACCACGACCGCGCTCATGACGAGTGGCGCCGCCCCCGGGACCTGAAAGCTCGCGGTCACCGCGGCGCCCAGCACCAGCCCCACGACCGGGTACACCGCGACCCCGTCCCGCTCGAACATGCGGCTGAACTCCCACTGCGCGCGGATCCCGAGCAGCACCACGAAGGCGGAGAACAGTGCCGCAGGCCAGCCGAACAGCAGCCAGAGGAAGAAGGGCACGAAGACGACAGCGCTGAGGACGCGCTTGACCAGCGCGCCCGGGTGAAGCCCGCCGCCGTCACGCGGGATCACGCTGGTCCCGGCCGCCACGTCACACGCCACCGAAGCGGCGCTCGCGACGCTGATACTCCGCAATCGCGCGATACAGGTCGCGTGGGCCGAAGTCGGGCCACAGGATCGGGGTGATCCAGAGCTCCGTGTACGCGATCTGCCACAGGAGAAAGTTCGAGACGCGCAGCTCGCCGCTCGTCCGGATCAGCAGGTCCGGATCGGGCAGGTCCGCGGTGTAGAGCGCGCGCGCGATGTGAGTTTCATCGATCGCCTCGGGGGAGAGCTGGCCGGCCTGCACCTCCCGCGCTAGTCCCCGACACGCATCGACGATCTCGTCACGGCCGCCGTAGTTGAACGCGACCACGAGGACCATGTTCGTGTTGCGCGCGGTGGCATGGGCGACCCGGTCGATGGCCCGCCGGACCGGCCCGGGAACGCCGCTGGGACGACCGATGACGCGGAGCGAGATGTTCCGGGCCATCAGCTCGGGAAGCTCCTGGTCGACAGAGTGCTCGAGCAGGCTCATGAGCGCGGCGACTTCCTCCCCGGGACGACTCCAGTTTTCCGAGGAGAAGGCGTAGAGCGTGAGATACCGGATCCCGAGCCCATGGGCGGCGCGAACGATGCCCCGGGTCGCCTTGACGCCTTCCGAGTGCCCCGCGACTCGCGGCAAGCCCCGCTGCGTCGCCCACCGCCCGTTGCCGTCCATGATCACCGCAACGTGGACGGGTAATCGCTCCGCGCGGACCAGCTCGAGGAGCTTGGACTCATCCAGCGCGAGACCGTCGGGTGACGGCGTCACCTCGGGGGCGGCCGGTTGCGGCGACACAGTCCCGGCACGATGTCGGTTCGACCTGACCGACTCCGGAGTGGTGTTCGGACTCAATCGATGATCCTCCCCTCCGGGTACGGGCACCCGGGCTGCGATCTCGGAATCCGGGCTTCGGGTCGATCGACTCGCACCTCGGCCCGCGCCGCGCTCGGCCCGACCGAGCGGCCGGCGCTCAGCTCGAACTGCCGGCTCGCCTCGCACGTTCTCGGAATCGGGGGCTCGGCTCGATTCACTCGGGCCTCACCTCACGCCGCGCTCGCCGCAGGCTCGCGGCCGGCGCTCACCTCGAACTGCCGGCTCGCCTCGCACGATTTCGGAATCGGGGGCTCGGCTCGATTCACTCGGGCCTCGCCTCGCGCCGCGCTCGCCGCGGGCTCGCGGCCGGCGCTCACCTCGAACTGCCGGCTCGCCTCGCACGATTTCGGAATTTGGGGGCTCGGCTCGCCTTCGGCTCGCCTCGCACTGCCATGCCAGTTTAGAACGAGAGGATCTCCTGTTCCTTCTTCTTCAGCAGCTCATCGACCCGCGCGATGAACCGGTCCGTCGCCTTCTGAATCTGCTCATGGCCGCGACGCTCCTCGTCCTCGGACAGATGTGTCTTCTTGACGAGCGCCTTGAGCTGCTCGTTGGCCTCGCGCCGGATGTTCCGGACCACGACCCGGCAGTCCTCGGCGACCTTGCCGACGCTCTTGGCGAGCTGCTTCCGGCGCTCCTCGGTCAGGGCCGGGATCGTGAGCCGGATCGCTTTGCCGTCGTTCGACGGGTTCAAGCCCAGATCCGATGCGATCAGGGCCTTCTCGATCGCCTTGAGCTGCGTCGCGTCCCACGGCTGGACGAGCAGGGTGCGGGCGTCCGGCACCGCGACGGTCGCCATCTGGGGAATCGGGGTGAGGGTCCCGTAATAGTCGACCTTGATCCCGTCGACGAGGGCGGCGTTGGCCCGGCCAGTGCGAACGGACGCCAGCTCGCGGGAAAACGCCTCGATGGCGCCGGTCATGCGTGTCTCCGTGTCCTTGAGGATGACTTGCATCGTCCTTACCCCCCGAGCCCGGAGCCGCTCGACACGAGGGAGCCGACCGGCTCGCCGAGCACGATTCGCCGGATGTTGCCTACGACGGTGAGGTCGAACACGACAATGGGGAGCTTGTTCTCCATGCAGAGCGAAATCGCGGTGCTGTCCATCACCTGGAGCCCACGGCTCAGCACCTCGACGTAGGAGATGTGGGCGAGCCGTTCGGCGGTCGCGTGGGTCTTCGGGTCCGCCGAGTACACCCCATCGACCTTGGTGGCCTTCAGGATTACATCTGCGCCGATCTCGACGGCACGGAGGGCGCCCGCAGTGTCCGTCGTGAAGAACGGGTTCCCGGTCCCGGCCGCGAAGATGACGACCCGACCCTTCTCGAGGTGGCGGATGGCCCGGCGCCGGATGTACGGCTCCGCCACCGCCCGCATCTCGATGGCCGACAGCACGCGGGTCTGGAGCCCGCCCTTCTCGAGGGCGTCCTGGAGCGCGAGGGCGTTGATGACGGTCGCCAGCATCCCCATGTAGTCGGCGGTGGCTCGATCCATCCCGCCGGCGCTGGCCGCGATCCCGCGAAAGATGTTGCCGCCACCGATGACGATCGCGGTCTCGACGCCGAGGTCACTGACGCTCCGCACCTCGCCGGCGATCCGGCGCAGCACCTCGGGATCGATGCCGTAGCCGAGAGTGCCCGCGAGCGCCTCGCCAGACAGCTTCAGCACGATCCGCCGGAACGCGGGGCGCCCGGCGACGGCGACCATGCCTAGGGCATCGGAGGGGGTCTCGACGGCCCCCTCCGAGCCTCCTCCAGGATCGGGGTGCGCCGGCGCGTCCGGGGGCGGCGCGCCGGGCCGCGGACTCGGGAGGGGACGCTGCGCATGCGGCTAGACGCCCTCGCCGACCTGGAAGCGACAGAATCGCTTGACGACGATCCGCTCCCCGGTCTGGGCGGTTACGCTCGCCACCAAGTCCTTTACCCGCGTCTGGCCCGACGTGTCCTTGATGAGCGGCTGCTCGAGGAGACACTGATCAGCGTAGAACTTCTCGAGCTTCCCCTCGATGATTTTCTCGAGGACGGCGGCGGGCTTCTTGGCATCCGCTTGGGACCGGTAGATCTCGCGCTCCGTGTCGAGCACGCTCGGCGGGACGTCATCGCGCCCGACGTAGGCGGGGTTCGTGGCCGCGACCTGCATGGCGACGTCCTTGACGAGCTGCTGGAATCCTCCGGTGCGCGCGACGAAGTCGGTCTCGCAGTCGACCTCGACCAGCACGCCGATCCTGGCGCCCGGATGGATGTATGCCGCGACCACCCCTTCCCTCGCCTCCCGATGCTGCCGCTTGGCGGCGTCGGCGAGGCCCTTCCTGCGGAGGAACTCGATGGCGTTCGGTAGGTCGCCTTCGGTGGCCTCGAGGGCGGCCTTGCAGTCCATCATGCCGGCCCCGGTCCGGTTCCGAAGCTGCTTGACCAGCTCGGCCGAGGCCATCGTCACGCCCCCGCCTCGGCGATCGCCGTCATCTCGACCTCCATCGAGACCGGCTCGGGAGTCACCTCGGCCTCCTCCACCTTGTCGAGCGTGCCCCGCCCCTCGTTGACGGCGTCGGCCATCCGCGACGTGATCAGGCGTACGGCACGGATCGCGTCGTCGTTACCCGGGACCGGGTAGTCGATCTCGGTGGGATCACAGTTCGTGTCCACGACCGCGACGGTCGGGATGCCGAGTCGCCGCGCCTCCTCGACCGCGATGTGCTCCTTCTTCGGATCGATGATGAACACCGCGGACGGCAGCTGCTCCATGTTCTTGATGCCGACGAGGGCCTTCTCGAGCTTCAGGCGCTCGCGCTCGAGCTCGAGGACTTCCTTCTTCGGCAGCCGCTCGCGCTCGCCGGTCTCGTGCATCTCTTCCAGCCGCTTGAGCCGGGCGATCGACTTCCGGATGGTGGCGAAGTTCGTCAGGGTGCCGCCCAGCCAGCGCTGGTTGACGTAGTACATGCTGCACCGCGTGGCCTCCTCGTAGACGGCGTCCTGCGCCTGCTTCTTGGTCCCGACGAACAGCAGCGTGCCGCCGGACGCCGCCAGATCGCGAACGAAGGCGTAGGCCTCCCGGAATTTCTTGAGCGTCTTCTGGAGGTCGATGATGTAGATGCCATTGCGCTCACCGAAGATGTATTTCTGCATTTTCGGGTTCCAGCGCCTGGTCTGGTGGCCGAAGTGGACTCCAGCCTCCAGCAGTTCCTTCATGGTCAGCGTGGCCATTCGGTTTCTCCTCCACCCCCGGTCCTGCTGCCGCCGCCGTCGCGCCGCGGAGCGGGCGAGCGTCTCCGCTGACGCCGCCCCGCGTTGAGGACCACGGCCACCGAATCGTCGGAGGTGTGCGTGATGGGGTCAGGTCGTGTACTTCCCGTTGATTCGGACATACTCCTCGGACAGGTCACACGTCCACACCCGGTCCTGGGCGGTGCCCAGACCGAGATCGATCGCGATCACGTACTCGCGCTCGCCCATAATCTGGCGGACGCGCTCGAGCCGGGCGCCCGGTCGCAGCATCCCGCGCTCGACGATCGCCTCGTCGTTGAACGCGACACTGATCCGATCGGGGGCGATGCGCGCGGGGGACTTGCCGAGCGCCATCATGATGCGTCCCCAGTTGGGATCCTGCCCGTTGATCGCCGTCTTGACCAGCGGCGAGTTGGCGACGGTCCGGGCGGCGGCCATCGCGTCCCGCCGGTTGGCCGCACCCCGGACCTGGATCTCTATCAGGTGGGTCGCCCCCTCCCCGTCCTTCACCAGCATGCGGGCCAGACGCTCGGTCAACGCCTCCAGGCCGCGGGCGAACTGGCGGAGCGCGCGTCCGGCGCGCTCGAGAGGAGGGTTCTCGGCGAGGCCGTTGGCCAGGATGGCCGTGGTATCACTGGTCGACTGGTCGCCGTCGACGGTGATGCGGTTCAACGAGCGGTTCACGGCGCGCCGGAGGGCCGCGTCGAGCGCCGCGCTCGAGATCACCGCGTCGGTGACGAGGAAGCAGAACATCGTCGCCAGGTGGGGCTCGATCATCCCGACGCCCTTGGCGATGCCCCCGAGCGTCACGGCGCGCTCACCGACGTCGACCCGCAGCGCGGCCTCCTTGGGCCGGGTGTCCGTGGTCATGATCGCCTCGGCGGCCTGCCGGCCACCCTGCGGCGTCAGCGCTCTCACCAGCGCCGGCGTAGCCGCCCGCACCTTCTCGATCGGCAGCAGCATGCCGATCACCCCGGTCGAGGCGACGAGGACCTGCGAGGCAGGCAGGCCGAGGAGGCTTCCGACCAGCTCCGTCATCTCGCGGGCCGCCTTAAGGCCGGCTTCTCCAGTGCAGACGTTCGAGCACCCGCTCGACGCCACGATCGCCTGGGCGGTGCCGTCCCGGATATGCTCCATCGAGACCCGCACCGGGGCGCCTTTGATCTTATTCGTGGTGAAGACGGCCGCCGCGCGGGCGGGGGCGGTCGAGTAGATCAGGGCAAGATCCTTCTTGCCGTCCGGCTTGATCCCGGCTGCCACGCCCGAGGCCAGCACCCCGGGGACCGCCGTGATTCCGCCTTCGAGCCACTCGATGCCGGCCGGCTTCATGGGTACACCGGCGGCGCCTCGAGCCCCGTGCGCTCGTCCCAGCCGTACATGATGTTGAGGTTCTGAATCCCGTTCGCCGAACCACCCTTGCCGAGATTGTCGATCGCAGAGACGCACACCGCGCGGCCGGTGCGCGCATCGGCCACGACCGCGACGTCGCAGAAGTTCGAGCCGACGACCCGCCGCGTGGTGGGAAAGCTCCCCTCTTCGCTCGCGACACGGATGAAGGGCTCGCCGGCGTAGAACTCGCGGTAGAGGCCCCGCAGCTCGACCGTGGAGCAGAGGCGCGCGAGGGGAACGGATGCGGTCGTGAACAGCCCCCGATTGAGCGGGAGGAGATGGGGTGTGAACGCGACACGGACCGGCTGTCCCGCGAGCGCCGACAGCTCCTGCTCCATCTCGGGGGTGTGACGATGCGACCCGATCGCGTAGGCCTGAACGTTCTCGTTGGCCTCGGTGTACAGGTAGATCGGATCGATCTTCCGGCTCTGGGCCCCCGCCCCGGTCACGCCGGACTTGCCGTCGATCACGACGCCGTCCACGCGCGCCAGGCCACGCGTGAAGAGCGGGGCCGTCGCCAGGATCGCGCCGACCGGGTAACAGCCCGGAGCCGCCACGAGCGAGGCCCCGCCGATCGCCTTGCGGTGCAGCTCGGGCAGCCCATAGACGGCTTCGGCAAGGCCGGACGCGTCCACGTGCGAGGCCTTGTACCAGGTCGCGTAGTCGGCAGGATCGCGGAGGCGATAGTCCGCCGAGAGGTCGATGACGCGACGACCGTGACGGCGGAGGACCGGAACCACCTTCTGGGACTCCATGTGCGGCAACGCGAGGAAGACGGCCTCGGCCTCGGCGGCCAGCCGGTCGGGGTCGAGGTCGCTGAACTCCAGGTCGGTGAGCCCCTGCAGATGCGGGTAGGCCTGATCGAGTCGTCCCCCGGCCAGGCGCTCGGAGGTGACCCCGATCACCTCCACCCGCGGGTGGACGACGAGCAGCCGGAGCAGCTCCGCCCCCATGTACCCGCTCGCGCCAGCCACCGCGACGCGAAGCATCGCCGAAGGGGCGCCGTTACCGCTTGGAATACTGGAACTTCTGCCGTGCACCCGGCTGACCGTACTTTTTTCGCTCTCGCATCCGCGGATCCCGCGTCAACAGACCGGCCTTCTTGAGAGTCGAGCGGAGCTGGTCGTCGAGCCGGACGAGCGCGCGGGCGATACCGTGTCGCACCGCCCCCGCTTGTCCGGTCGGCCCACCGCCGCCGACGGTGGCCAGGATGTCCACCTGGCCGGCAGTGTTCGTCAGTTGCAGGGGTTGGGCGATGATCATGCGCAACGTTTCGCGCGGGAAGTAGTCCTCGAACGACCGACGGTTGACGACGATCCGGCCGCTCCCGGGGCGAATCCACACTCGGGCGACCGATGTCTTCCGCCGCCCGGTCCCATAGAATCGGTCGAGCACAGCCATCAGGCGATCTCCAGGGTCGCGGGTCGTTGAGCCGCGTGAGGGTGATTGCCGCCGCGGTACACCTTGAGCTTCCTGGCCATCGCGCGCCCGAGCCGGTTCTTAGGGAGCATCCCCTGCACCGCCCACTCGATCACCCGCTCCGGGTGGGCCCTAAGCATCCTGGAGGCGCTGACTTCCCGGAGCCCGCCGATGTAGCCGCTGTGCCAGCGATACGTCTTGTCGGTCAGCTTCCGGCCGGTCAGCGCGACTTTCTCGGCATTGATCACGACCACGTGATCGCCGACATCCAGGTGGGGCGAGAAGATTGGCTTGTGCTTGCCGCGCAGGATGGCGGCGACCCGCGAGGCGAGCCGGCCCAGCACTCGACCGTCCGCGTCCACGACGTACCACTTCCGTACGATCTCGGACTCCCTCGGCATCACCGTCGGCATTGATTGAATCCTCTAGCTCCGGGGAACTCGGTTCAAGTGCGCCTGAGACAAGGGAAAACAACAAGCCGTTAGCTTAAGGCCCGCACCCCCAAAAGTCAATGCGCCTGAGCCCCCCATAACTCCGCTCTAAGGGGTGCCGAGGCCGGGCGGGCGGTGGTGAAAAAACGCGGGGCCGGAACGGGGTGCCCGCGGGAGCGCCGAGGCAGCGCGTGCCGCGCGTCGCCGGCTACCGAGT
>Ga0187892_10000988_pt1 | contig 69703 bp, 68 predicted proteins | sample MA1701073metaG_FD_139345 | JGI IMG/M metagenome (GOLD analysis project Ga0187892, IMG submission 139345) | Bio-ooze microbial communities from a basaltic lava cave in the Kipuka Kanohina Cave System on the Island of Hawaii, USA - MA170107-3 metaG ...
AACCCCGCCTCGCGCAGCATCGGCTCCAGCTCGCGCATTTTCCCCTCGCTGCGCGTGGCCAGCGCAATGCGTTGCATCAGATGCCTAACGCAGCGCGCTGGGCCGCGTCCAGCTGCGCGATCCCTTGCCGAGCGAGCGTCAAGAGCGCCTCCAGCTCACGCGCGTCGAACGTCCCATGTTCGCCCGTTCCCTGCACTTCAACGAAGCGGTTCTCGCTGCTCATGACCACGTTCATGTCGACGGCCGCGCGCACGTCTTCGTCGTAGTCGAGATCGAGGCGCGGCTCACCATTGACGATGCCGACGGACACCGCCGCGACTCTTCGCTTGACAGGATTCGCCGTCAGCTTGCCGCGACGCAACATCCACTCGAATGCATCGCTGACTGCGACACAGGCTCCCGTGATGGCCGCGGTCCGCGTGCCGCCGTCGGCCTCGAGTACGTCGCAATCAATCTTGAGCGTGTGCTCGCCGAAGCTGAAGTCATCCAGCATCGCGCGGACGCTGCGACCGATGAGGCGCTGGATTTCGTGCGTGCGTCCCCCGATCGCTGCACGCTCGCGCGGCGAGCGACTGCGAGTGGCGCGCGGCAGCATCGCGTATTCCGCCGTGAGCCATCCCTGGCCGCTTCCTTTGCGCCAACCTGGGACTCCTTCCTCGACGCTGACGGCGCAGAGAACACGTGTCTCGCCGAACACGGCGAGGCACGAGCCTTCGGCCTGACGCGCAGCGCTGCGCTCGAGTGCTACCGCGCGCAGAGCGTTAGGGGCGCGCCCCGATGCGCGACGCTCAGCCACGATTTCTCATGCGCTCAATGATGCGCGTGGTGGACTGGCCGGCGGTGAGCGGGACGACGACAGCTTCGCCACCCCAGCTCGCAACGTCACTCGCTCCAACCATCGTCTCCACGGAGTAGTCCCCACCCTTCACGAGAACATCGGGTTGCAGCTCGCGGATCAGCTCTCGCGGTGTGTCTTCATCGAACACCGTGACGGCGTCAACGCATTCCAGAGCGCCGAGCACGTGCGCTCGTTCGGCGGTGTTGCGCACCGGACGATCCGGTCCCTTGATGCGCCTAACGGATGCGTCGCTGTTGAGGCCAACGATGAGCGCGTCGCCGAGTCGTCGCGCCGCGCAGAGCAGATCGACGTGGCCGGAGTGCAAGAGATCGAACACGCCGTTTGTAAACACAACGCGTCCGCGGGCTTTGCGCCAGGCAACTGCCTGATCGCGCGCGAGAACCTTGCTCGTCGGGTCGAACGCTGTCAAAAGCGGAGTTCGGCACTCGGCGCGAATTTTACATCGCGCTTGTACAACGGCACGTCGATGTGCTCCGTGTACTCGGTATCAATCGTGAGGCGGTTGGCGCTGCGGCGCACCTGCAGTCTGCGGGCCGCCTCTTCGGGCAGACCTAACGAGTCGACCAGCGCAACGAGCCGGCGCTTGATCTCGTCGTCGCTCCGCGTCGTTCCGTACTGCGCCTCTTGCTCCACCGCATCGCGGAATTGGTAGTAGCGCCAGTAAACCTCTCCGATATCCGCCCCAACGTAGATAACCGCGGCGAGCACGAGGAGAAGCAAGAGACAGCCCAGCTTTCCTCGGCCAGCGGGCGGCGTCACCACTGTGACTGCGCTCCTTCGACGATGTCGTTGACGAGGCGCTGAATCGCCTGCTTTCTTCCTTCCGCTTCATTGCGCTCAGCGTATTCACCGGTAGCCGAGAGTCCTTTGCGCTCGTACAGCGTCTTTCCGTTCGTCTGATCGACGATCGTGACGTCGATTGTAAGCGATAGGCTGCGACGAGCAGACGACGCGCGCGCCGGATCAGCGCTGTAGCCGACGGGCACGTCGGTTTCGTATTTCACAATCGTGCCGCGCACGATGGCCTGGGCCCGATTCTCGGCAGCAGAACGCAAACCGAGGCGCGACTCGAGTGCCTTACGCAGCGCGTCGTTCAACTCGCGCGGAAGTTCGGCGGCCGGCGTTTCGTTATCGAATGGCAGCACTGCAGCACTTTTGACGTGACGCGGAAGTCCGCCTCCCGAGAACGTGTAGAGGCAACCCGTCGCGAAAGCCAACAGCAAGCAGCTAATGCTGCCAGATCGACGAGTCAAATGCTGTACCTCGTGTGGTTTGTCGAACGGTCAAGCCTAACGAGCGACGCGCGGGATTATGCCTGTAACGAATCTGGGCCGTGTCAGCACGCACGACGAATTCAACGAGCCGGCTATTGGAAATTCGTTCGAGGCGTGCGAACGTGCGGTCGGCGAAAGCAACACGCCAGAACGTCGTACGGGATGCAGCAGAGGAAGTGTCGCTCACAATGTCTGCGCGCAGCGTGTCGCCGTCAACGCGCAGAATCGTGTCGGCACCAACGAGACGGAGCGTGCCAAAGGCAGCCCACAAGAGGGGGATGGGAGGAAGATAACGACGTGCTTCGGCACCGCCGGGTGTGTAGATGGAGTCGCCGAGGATTATGGCGTAGCCGAGGCCCGTCCCGCTGGCGTCGAAGAAGTCGAGGCGCACGCTATCTGGCGCCGCAACGCGGGCGGAACCGTCCCCTCGAGCGCTGAAGACCCGCTCGCTGTATGACCAGCGAAAGACGATGTGCTGATGGCCAGGCGGGAGTGAAGTGCGCGGGAGGGCGACCGTCGTCGGCACACCGGCGAGCGGCCCGACGCGCGGTGCCCCGCAAGCAACGAGCGCAGTCGTCAGCATAACGAGCGTTACCCCTGCGACCGATTGCCTCACGCGAGGCTCTGCCGGGCGCGCTCCAACTGCCCGCGCACTTCGGCCGGAATCGGTGCCAGCCGACCCGCGCGATCGAGCGAAACCAGCATCGTGCGTGCTGTCACAAGTCGAGTCCCATCATTCGCATTGAATATCGCATAATCGAACGTTAGGGCACGCGAGCGCACTTCACTCAATGTCGTTTCGACCCTGACAATGTCATCATAACGAGCAGGAGCGTGGTAGCGGAGGGACGCGTCGGCCACGGCCAGTAACGTTCCTGCGCGCTCCATCGATGCATACGAAGCACCGAGTCGCCGCATGTATTCGGTGCGCCCCATCTCACACCAGACGAGATACTCGGAGTGATACACGACGCCCATCTGATCCGTTTCCGCGTAACGCACTCGCAACTCGAGGTCGATGTGAGGCTGTGGCGTCATAGCGCGATTGATGGAGCAGAACGAGTGGTTTGTAAAGTGAGGCGTGCCCAAGTAGACTGAGCGCGTGAACGCGATCCCGACCTCGCTCGCGGCGCCCTGCTACGTCCTCTCCGACTCACATATCGGCGTGACGCCGAGCGATGTCGAGCTGCGCGTACTGAGTTTTGTTGAATCGCTGCACGGGCACGCTGGCTCGTTAGTCATTAACGGTGACCTGTTGGACTTTTGGTTCGAGTGGCGTCACGTCGTGCCGCGCGCAGGATATCGCGTCGTTGCAGCGTTGTCGGCGCTGGCGCGCTCGGGGACACCGGTGCTCTGGATCGCCGGCAATCACGATTGCTGGGGCGCGGACGTTGTACGCGACGCGGGCATCCTGTTCATGGAAGGAGCTTGGCGAGGGACACTCGCCGGCTGGCACGCGCATGTCGAGCACGGCGACGGCCTGCGCGGCGCTGAAGACCGCGGCTATCGGGCTTTACGGAAGGTGCTGCGTCATTCGTGGGCGATTCGAGCCTTTCGTTTTTTGCATCCCGACTGGGGAACGGCGTTGGCGCGCGGCAGCGCACATGCCAGTCGCGCCTATCGAGCGCCTGACGAGGGACGCGGTCTGCAGGGCGTTGCCTTCCGTCTCCTGGCGAGCAGCAGCGACTTGGACCTCATTGTGTTCGGCCATTCCCACGTCGCGACGCTCGAGGCCGCGCCGAGCCACGGCGTTTATGCAAATGCCGGGGAGTGGCTCATCGATCCCACGTTTCTCCGAATCGAGCGCGAGCGGATCGAGCTGGTGCGCTGGGGTAGCGATCGTTATGAAACGCTGCGTGAATACGCGCGCAGCGCGCTGGTCAGAACCTAACGCGGAACGCGAGGGCGGCGCCGCGCGGCGCCGCCTGTAATCCCACCTGCGCCGGCAGGTCCCACAGCTGCGCCGAGACGAATGCGTCGGCGCCGCTGAATAGGTGGTTGAAGACCATGAACGCGATCCAGTCCTCGACGTGTGTGCGTCTCGCGCGCAGACGCTCGGCGTCATAACGATTGCGCGCGAACTCGGCCACTTTGGGTTGGCCCGTCGTGGGATCGATGACGGGTAACCCGCTCGACGCATCGATCTCGAATCGCACCACGACACTGTCGCGCGCGCGCTGTTTCGCCAGGCGCAGGTCCTCCCACGATTTGACAGCCATTCCGACCGAGAGCACTTCGAGCGCGAAATAGAGGGCGCCCGCGTTAGGGCGGCGCAATGCTGACTGGCCTAGGCCCGGGAGCGCGAGCGAATAGAGAAATGCGCGCCTGGAGGAGATCGGCGGCTGCGCGACTCGCTGTCGCTGTTGTGCAGTGGAGACGCCGGCCGGAGCTGCTGGTCGCACGTCGGGCTGTGCCGCGCGCACTGTATCTCGCACCGTGCGCGTCGTATCAGTCCGCTGAGCGAGGACGCGATGCGCCGGCAGCGTCGCGAGCCCAGCGGCGACGATGGCTGTACGCGTTAGGCAGCGCAGGCGCGGCATTCTGACAGATTGGCGGGAGCGTGTGGGAATCGAACCCACCCAACCCGACGTGGTCGGGTTACAATCGTTTTGAAGACGATGAAAGCCACCAGGCCCCATCCGCCCCCAGAACGCCTGCGCCTATGCGAGAGTAATGGCGTGCGCGCGACGACCAACGACTTCACCGATCGCCACGGCACCCGGAACACGGGCAAGATACTCGTCAACTTTTGCGGCTGGGAGCGCAACGAGCAGACCGCCCGACGTTTGAGGATCGACCAGCAACGTGCGATCGACGCTGCTCGTACTGCCCCACTCCACGCGCGGTTCCACATAGCTGCGATTGCGCTCGGCACCGCCCGTAGAGATTCCGTCCGCGATGGCCTGGCGTACAGCATCGAACACCGGAATCGCAGCGACATTCACGCAGAGCGAGACAGCGCTTTCCTGCGCGACGTGCAGGGCGTGACCGAGCAGCCCGAAGCCGGTGATGTCCGTCGCGCAACGCACGGCGAGCGCGCGTGCCGCCTGCGCAGCTACCGCGTTCAGTGTACGCATGGCCGCAATAGCAGGCTCGAGAGCACCAGCCGGCAGTCTTCCCCGTTTTTCAGCCGTCGTTAGGATTCCAGTTCCAAGCGGTTTCGTCAGGACAAGCACGTCGCCTGCAACTGCGGTCGCGTTCGTGAGAATGCGCTCGGGATGCACGGTGCCCGTAACAGCCAAGCCGTATTTCAGTTCTTCGTCCACCACGGTGTGGCCGCCTACGATGTGAGCGCCGGCTTCGTGCACCTTGTCGAGGCCGCCTCGCAGAATCTCCGTGAGTACGGCGAGCGGCAGCTTGCCGGTTGGAAAGCCGACGATGCATAACGCGGTGAGAGGATCGCCGCCCATCGCAAAGACGTCGGAGAGCGCGTTCGCCGCGGCGATCTGTCCGAAGATGTACGGGTCATCGACGATTGGCGCGAAGAAGTCGACTGTCTGAACCAGCGCAAGATCAGTCGTTAGGGCAAAGACACCCGCGTCGTCGAACGTATTGTGTCCGACGATGAGGCGTTTATCCCTCTCTCGCGCGAGCGGCGCGAGCGCTTCAACCAGGTCGCCCGGACCCATCTTGGAGGCTCAACCGGCGCAGCGGGCGAATTCGGTTAGGCGGAAAAGCTCGTTGCGAGTCATGGACATGGCGGGACTCGGGTTCGGGAATCGGTGTTCGGGGACTCGGGGATCGGATCTAGCCGGGCAGTTTGGCAATAGCATCGATCTCCACGCGTACACCGCGTGGCAGGCCTGCGACGGCGACAGTGGTCCGGGCGGGGCGTGCGTTGCCTAACGCGGCGCTATAGACTTCGTTGACTTTGGCGAAGTCGCTCATGTCTTCGAGGAAGACAGTCGTCTTCACAACGTCACGCCAGGATGCGCCTGCGGCGCTTAGAACAGCCGAAAGGTTCTGAAGAACTCGTGTGGCTTGCGCCGCGACGTCGCCAGGAACGACTTCGCCAGTCGCGGGATCCAGCGCGATCTGGCCCGCCGTGAACAGAAAGCCGCCCGCTACAACGCCTTGCGAGTATGGGCCTATCGCGGACGGAGCGTCCTTCGTCTGAATGGTGCTTAACATCGGGAATCGGGAGTCGGGAATCGGTTATCGACCGCTGGCTACGACAAGCCGACAATGCTTCCGTCGGGGCGAACAGACATGCCTTCAGCAGCCGGCGCTTTGGGCAGTCCTGGCATCGTCATGATATCGCCCGCTTGCGCCACGACAAAGCCCGCGCCTGCTGACGGATAGACGTCGTGCACGTTGACGCGAAAGCCACGCGGACGTCCGAGCTTTGTCGCATCGTCCGTCAACGAGTACTGCGTCTTCGCCATGCAGACCGGCGTTTTGCCGAGCCCGATGGACTGGAGGTATTCGATGCTGCGTTCGGCCTTCGGTGCGAAGTCGACGCCATCGCCGCCGTAAACCTTCTTGACGATGAGCTCGATCTTCTCAGCGATCGGCAAATCGGTGGAGTAGAGCGGCGCATAACGAGCGCCACCAACCTTCAGCATGTCGAGGACCGCGTGCGCGAGGTCCGTTCCGCCCTCGCCTCCCTTGGCCCACACCTCGTTGAGCGCGACGCGAACGCCCAATCGGCGGGCGCAGTCGCTGACCATCTTGAGCTCCGCATCGCTGTCTGTGTGGAAGCGGTTCACGGCAACGACGACGGGCAGTCCGAACTGGCTCACGTTCTGAATGTGATGCTCGAGGTTCGGGAGCCCGCGCTCCAGCGCGCCACGATCCTCGCTGCCCAACGCATTCTTCGCGGCGCCGCCATTGAGCTTGAGCGCGCGGACCGTGGCGACGAGCACGGCGGCCTCGGGGTTCAGGCCCGCCGAGCGGCACTTGATGTTGAAGAACTTCTCGGCCCCGAGATCGGAGCCAAAGCCGGCCTCGGTGATAACGACGTCGGCGAGGCCTAACGCGGCGCGCGTGGCCAGCACGGAGTTGCAGCCGTGCGCGATGTTGCCGAACGGCCCGGCGTGAACGAAGGCGGGCCCGCCCTCGAGCGTCTGCACGAGGTTAGGCCGGATCGCGTCTTTGAGCAGCATTGCCATCGCGCCAGCTGCTTTGAGATCGGCGGCGCGGATTGGTTTGCGATCGCCACCGGCCGTCGAGCCGACGATTATGCGCGAGAGTCGCTCGGACAGATCCTGGGCCGACGACGCGAGCGCGACGATCGCCATGATTTCGCTCGCCGGGATGATCACGAAGCGTTCTTCGCGGACGATACCGTCCGCCACACCACCCAAGCCGATGATGATCTTGCGCAACGCACGATCGTTCATGTCGATCGTGCGCGGCCACGTTATGCGGCGCGAGTCGATGCCGAGGAGATTCCCCTGCTGCAAGTGATTGTCGAGCATCGCCGCGAGCAGCGCGTGTGCGCTGGAGATCGCGTGAAAGTCGCCGGTGAAATGGAGGTTGATGTCCTCCATAGGCAGAACCTGCGAATAGCCGCCGCCAGCGGCGCCACCTTTCACACCGAACACGGGACCAAGGCTTGGCTCGCGGATGCATAACGTGGCGTTCGTACCGAGCTTTCGCAGCGCCTGCGTTAGGCCGACCGTCGTGGTTGTCTTCCCCTCACCCGCCGCCGTCGGATTGATTGCAGTGACGAGAACCAGGCGTCCCCTGGCAGGTCGCTGAGTCAGCTCGATGGGAATCTTCGCCTTGTATTTGCCATACGCGTCGATGTCGTCAGCCGACAATCCAAGCTCGGAGGCAACGTCAACGATTGGCCGCAGCTTCGCGGCCTGTGCGATTTCGATGTCGGCAGGAACTTTGGTCACGAACGCGTCTCTCCAGCGCTTGGGATACTGGCACGGGCGCGGGATTCTAGACTCAAGCTTGTAGCTGGGCTAGGCCGAAGAATGTGCGTGCGTTTTGCGCGAGCGCCGGCGCGAGCGATTCAGGTGCGACGCCACGCGCTGCGGCCAAGCGCTCGAGCGTAAGGCGAACGTACGCGGGTTCGTTGCGGTGTCCGCGATGCGGCGCTGGCGCGAGGTACGGCGCGTCGGATTCAATGAGCATGCGATCAACCGGCAGCATTCGCAGCAACTCGTCGTCAGACCACTTCTTGAACGTGATCACGCCTGCGAACGAGAGAAACCATCCGGCCTCGAGTGCCGTGTGAGCGAGACTCGCCGGGCCGGTGAAGCAGTGCAGCACGCCACGAATACCTTGTTTTCCAGCCTCCGCGACGATCGCTGTTGTGTCATCAACGGCGTCTCGCGTGTGAACAATGACCGGCTGGGAGAGCTCGGCGGCCAGCGCGAGCTGCTCGGTAAATGCGCGACGTTGTTGTAGCCGCGGCGAGTGATCGTAGTGATAGTCGAGCCCGCACTCGCCGATCGCGACAGCGCCGGATCTAACGAGCGCGCGAAGTGCGTCAGGCGTGCTCGAGGGATCGTACAGTGACGCTTCATGCGGATGCACACCCGCCGTGAACGCAAGGATGCCTGGATAGCGCGCCGCGAGTGCCTGCGCGCGAGTCGCAGCGTCCACCGTTTCGCCGATGACAGTAATCCCTATTGCTCCTGCCGCGCGCGCTCTCTCGATCACAGCATCGCGATCTTCATCAAAGGCTGGATCGACGAGGTGGGCGTGCGAGTCGAAGAACGGGAACACGCTAGATACTAAAACGGAACCGCCGCGATGTCGCGGCGGCTCGTTAGGCAACGCTCAGTCTGCCGCACTACTAGCACCGTTCCAACACGTCGACGAATTCCAATTCCGTTGCGTACGCCGGGCACTCGTTGGAACGGCGCTAGCGCAGAGCCGGACTCGGGCGCTCCTTGCGCTCTGCTTTCGGTTCGGCGCGCGCCTGGCTCGCGGAGATGTGCGTCTTGCCACCCTCGCCGCGCGGGAACTTGCGCTCGATCCAGAGGAGGATGGGCGCAGCGACATAGATTGAGCTGAACGTGCCAATCACGATGCCGAATGTCATGATCCACGCGAACGGTCGGATCACCTCACCACCGAAGATTAGCAGCGCGAGAAGACATGCGAGAGTCGTGGAGCCGGTCATCACTGTTCGCGGGAGCGTTTCGTTCACCGAACGATTCAGCAGCTCGTAGAGCGATTCCTTCTTTGCGGACTTGAGGTTTTCACGCACGCGGTCGAAGACCACGACTTTGTCGTTCATCGAATAACCGATCACCGTTAGAATCGCACCGACGACAAAAACCGAGATCTCCAGGTTCATGTATTTCATGAACGCAAGCGTGGCGATAATGTCGTGCACCGTGGCGAGTACGGCGGCGACGGAGAAGCGCCACTCAAAGCGCCACGCGAGATAGATGAGGGTCAGCGCAAAGGCGATGAGCAGTGCAATCGTCGCCTGCCCGCGGAGCTCGGATCCGATGCGCGGACTTACTGCGTCAGTCCCGAGCACTTCGTATGAGTCAGGGCCAAATCGCGCGTCGAGTGCGGCACGGATTTGATTCACAACCGTGGTGGCGCCAGCCTCTTGTGCCGCGATCTGCTCGGATTGTTGCGCTCGGACGATCAACTCATCTGGCCCGCCAAAGGAGAGGATCTCAGCGCCGCTGACGCCGCGCTCGGAGAGCGTGGCGCGCACGTCGGCGAGATTCGGCGCCTGCTTGAACTTCAAGCGAAGCGCGGTTCCGCCTGTGAACTCAATGCTGTAGTTGAAGCCCAGCAGCGGGATGAGAACGAGCGCCGGAACAATGAACACCCCCATGAGTCCGGCCGCCCATTTCCAGAGCCGGATAAAGTCGATGTGCGTGTCGTGTAGGATGCGCAGCATTTAAATGCTCAACGCCTCGGTAGTTTTGTTGCGATCGAGCCAAAGCATGAAGAGCGTCCTAACGACGAAGATTGCGCTGACCATTGACGCGGCGAGACCGGCGAGCAGCGCAACGGCGAATCCGCGCACTGGCCCTGTACCGAATTGATAAAGAATCGCCGCGGTGAGCGCCGTGGTGACGTGCGTGTCGACGATCGCACTCCACGCGCGATCGAACCCTTCGTTGACCGCAGTCCGGATCGTTTTTCCGCGTTCGAGCTCTTCGCGGATGCGCTCGAAGATCAGGAAGTTCGCGTCGACGGCCATACCGATTGAGAGCACGAAGCCCGCGAGCCCTGGAAGGGTGAGTGTCGCCTGGAAGGCGGCGAGAATCGCCAACGTGGTGAGCGAGTAGAACGCGAGGCCGCAAACCGCCAGGAATCCGGAGAAGCGGTAGTACACGAGCATGATGAGAATGACGAGCGCGACGCCTAACGCGCCGGCTGAGAGGCCCTGACGGATCGAATCTTCGCCGAGGCTCGCTCCGATGTTTCTGATCTCGGCGATCTTGAGTGGCACAGGGAGCGAGCCAGCGCGCAGCACGAGCGCCAGGTCTTGCGCCTCTCGCAGGTCACGCCCCTGCCCCATTGTGATCTGGCCGCGCGTCCCGATTGCCCCTTGAATCACCGGCGGACGTCCCATCACGCGATCGTCCAGCACGATCGCCATGTAGTCCTGGATGTGGCGGCCGGTTTCGCGGCGGAACTGACGGCCGCCCTCGTTGTTCAGCTGGAACTCGACGATGGTGCCGTCGATCGGCGACTGGTTAGGCCGAGCGTCCTGCAGGTACTCGCCCGTGATGATGGGCCGCGAATCGACCACATAAAAGGCGCGGAACGCCTGGCCACCTAACGAGGTTGTATCGCCGCTCCAGAGGACTTCCTTTCCAGGAGGGAGTGCATTCCTGACCTGCTCTATCGCCAGGTACTGCTCGAGCACGGGCACATCGCGGGTGGCGACGAAGTATTCGCCCGGGATCTGCCCGACCTGAACGCGGCGTGAGAACGGTCCACCTGTGGTCGGTGTAACGGCCGAATCACTGCGCGCACTATCACCCTTCGCCGAATCGGCCTTCGTCAAGAGCTGAGTTAGTGTGCTCGTTGGGCGCTTGGCTGTGTCGTCTGACGCGGTCGTCCCCGCTTCCACGCGCAGATCGCGCAGGATCTGATCGATGCGCGCCAACGATCTGTTGAGCGCTTCCGATTCATCCACGATTTGGAACTGAAGGAAGGCCTGCTTCTCCACGACGTCGGTCGCGCGCTGCGGGTCGTCGATCCCTGGTAGCTCGACGGTTAGTCGATCGCTGCCAACTTTCTGGACAATTGGCTCCGAGACGCCGAACTGGTCGATGCGCGTGCGCACGACTTTGAGCGCGCGCTCTAACGCGTCGCTCTTGTCAGCAACTGCCTGCTTGGACTCATCGACTTCGAGCGCGAGATACATCCCGCCTTGGAGGTCGAGGCCGAGCTTAAGCGGGACGCGCCGGACGGTGTCGTAGGCAAAGCCCTCGCCGCGCTTCACGCGTTCGATTGTGTCGCGCGGGAAAAGCATGAAGATCGAGCCGGCGATGAGCAGGCCGATCAATATGAGTCGCGTTCTGATGCGGGACATTCGGCGAGAAAGCTGCTAAAGAGAATCCTCAAGCTAAGCGTCGCTAAGCTATGGAGTCAACGAAGTTGGCCCACTCGAAAGTGCCGCGCGATCGCGGCATTTGCGACTGGTCGCTCAGTCCGCGAGCGCGGCAAGGACTGCACGCGCTGCGGCGTTGTCGCGGATCAGTTGTGCGCGCAGCGCGGCGGCATCCGGGAATCGCTGCGTGTCGCGCAAGCGGCTCACGAAATCGATGCGCACCGCTGCGCCGTATAGCTCAAGTGAGACGTCGAACAGATGCGCCTCGAGGAGCGGGCGCTCGTCGCCGAACGTAGGCCGTCCACCAAGGTTGAGCATACCACCAAATGCGCCGAATGGAGTCTGCACTCGGACGGCATATACCCCAAACGGGGGCAGGAGTTTGCGGTGCGAGGGGAGCGGAACGTTGATCGTGCGAAAGCCGAGCGCGGCTCCGCGTTGCTCGCCCGGAATCACTCGGCCGCTCACGGAATAGCGACGCCCGAGTGCCACGCGCGCGCGCTCGAGATCACCGCCAGCGATCGCGCGTCTGATTGCTGTGGATGACACTGGTGGTCCATCGTCAATGCCGATGGGCGGCCGCACGTCTACTTCGAATCCGATTTCCTTCGCGAGCATCTGCATCGTCGCGGCGTTGCCGGATCGATTGCGGCCGAAACCGTGATCGTGACCCATCATCAAGTACTGCATGCGGAAGCGACCGCAGAGCACCTCGCGCACGAACTCTTCCGCCTCGAGATTGGCGAGCGCGCGCGTAAATGGCACGACGGCGAAGTAGTCGATGCCGCTCTCCGCGATCACTTCGAGCTTTTCGTCGCCGACCGTGAGCAAGAGGGGCGCGGCTGTTGGATTCACGATCTCGAGCGGATGCGGATCGAACGTGATGAGGACGGACTTGAGGTCGCGATCCTTGGCGGCGGACTCCAATGCCGAGAGGATGAACTGATGTCCGCGGTGCACCCCATCGAAGGTGCCCACAGTGACCGCGGTGCGTGCCACGTCCGGCGGCAGTGCGCTGTCGAAGTCGTTAGGCACGAGGGGCGAGATTCGAGGGATCGGAGAGGACCACGCGCGGAAGCCATTGCCCCCCCGCGCGCTCGGCGATGGCGAGCAGCTCGCCCTCCTTTACGAGTGCCGCGCGATCGCCTTCTACCATTGCGATCGCGGCGCGGCCATGGGCGATGCCTAACGCCACTGCGTCGTCCACTTCCTGCACCGGGAGCCCCGCAACAGCGGCCAGCGCTGGGCGCAAGTGCGTCCGTGTTGCGCTGTCAGGCGGCACCGCTTCGTCGACCGAGAATGCACCACAGCGCAGGCGCCTGAGTTCGCCGCAATGCGCCGCCGAGCTGGTTAGGCGGCCCAGATCGCGTGCGAGCGCGCGGATGTACGTGCCGCTGAGGCAGCGGATGCGCGCACGCAACGAACCAGCAGACTGGCTCAACACTTCCCAGCGCTCCACGCGCACGCGCACGGGCGGGAGCTCGGTGGGAATTCCGCGCCGCGCTTGGGCGTACGCACGGCGTCCGTCGACGTGCTTGGCCGAAAACGCCGGCGGGATCTGATCCAGATCGCCTGTCAGTTCAGCAATTGCGTCTCGCACCGCCGCTTCGCTTGGCTGCGGCGCCGTGCGCACCGCCGCTCCCGTGACGTCATCGCTATCGGTTTCGACGCCGAAGTTGATTAGCGCCTCGTATTCCTTCGGCTCGTCCTGGACGAATGACGCCAGGCGCGTCGCGCGGCCGACGAGAACCAGCAGGAGTCCGGTCGCGAAGGGATCCAGCGTTCCTGTGTGCCCCGCGCGATCGACGCCTAACGCTTTGCGGACGTGAACGACGGCTTGTTGCGACGTTACGCCTGCCGGTTTGTCGACGAGGACAAGCCCGCTATTCGCGCTCGTCACGCTTTGCTGGCGATGCGTCGCTCTCACGCGCCTGGGCGAGCAACGAGTCGATGCGCGCCGCCCTGGCGATGCTCTCGTCGATGCGAAACTCGATTTCTGGCGCCACGCGCAGCCTGAGCGACCTGCCGATGCGCGAGCGAAGATGCGGCGCGAGGTGCGCGAGACCGTCCAGCGTCGACGCGCGATCGGCATCGTCGCCCATCAAACTCACGAACACGCGCGCCTGACGCAGATCGCGCGTGACGTCCACGCCGGTTACGGTGACGAAGGCGCGGATGCGCGGGTCCTTCGCGCCTTCCGCCAGGAACGTTGCTACCTCGCTGCGAATGGATTCAGCGACGCGATCAGCGCGGCGAGAGTCGGCCATGGGGCGTGCGGCGTAACGTGGCGTTAGGCACCACGCTTGCCATCTCCCGCCAGCGTGCGGGCGACTTCCTCCCGCCTGTAGCACTCGATCACGTCTCCGACTTTGATGTCGTTGAAGTTCTCGATGCCGATACCGCACTCGTAGCCTTCCTTCACTTCCTTCACGTCGTCCTTGAAGCGACGCAGCGACAGGAAGTTGCCGTCGTAGACTTCCACGCCGTCGCGGATAACGCGCACCTTCCCCGTGCGGCTCATCATGCCGCTGCGTACGTGGCATCCCGCGATCGTCCCGACGCGCGAAATCTTGAACGTCTCGCGCACCTCGGCCTCGCCCATGACGACTTCTTTTTCTTCCGGGCGCAGCATCCCTTCGAGCGCGGCCTTCACGTCATTCACGGCGTCGTAGATAACGCGATAGAGCTTGATCTCGACGCCTTCGCGCTCGGCGGCCGCGCGCGCGTTGTTGTCGGGACGCACGTGGAACCCGATGATGATCGCTCCCGCTGTGCGCGCGAGCAGGATGTCGCTCTCGGTCACAGCGCCGACGCCGCGGTGCACGACTTCGACGGCAACTTCGGCGTTGGAGAGCTGCTGCAGCGCGTCGGCGAGCGCTTCCGCCGGACCGCCCTGGTCGGCCTTGATCAGCATGCGCAGCGTGCGCTTCTCTCCCGCTTCCGTCTGCGCCATGAAGTCTTCGAGCGTGACGCCAGCCTTCGAGGTGCGGCGGCTGCGCGCCTCGCGCTCGAGACGCTCGCGGCGCTGCGCGATCTCGCGTGCTTGCAGCGAATCCTCGACGACCAGGAACTGATCGCCGGCCATCGGAACACCCGTTAGGCCGAGTACTTGGACCGGGACCGCAGGCCCCGCGGCTTTGACTTGACGCCCGCGCTCATCGAGCAATGCGCGCACGCGGCCAGAGTACATGCCGGAGATGAAGTCGTCGCCGACGTGCAGCGTACCGTTTTGCACGAGGATCGTCGCGACGGGTCCCTTCCCCGGATCCAGCTGCGCCTCGACCACTGCGCCGGTCGCGCGACGATTCGGATTCGCCTTGAGGTCCAGGATTTCAGACTGCAGCAACACCTGGTCGAGCAGCTCTGAGACATTCGTGCCCTTCTTCGCCGAGATGGCTGTCGACAGTGTCTGACCGCCGAACTGCTCCAGCACGACGCCGTGCTGCAGCAAGTCCTGCGAGACCTTATTCGCGTTCGCGTCAGGCAGATCAACTTTGTTGATGGCGACGATGAGGGGCACACCCGCGTTCTTCGCGTGCGAGATGGCCTCGATCGTCTGCGGCATCACCGAATCGTTTGCGGCGACGACGAGCACCACGATGTCGGTCACCTGAGCGCCGCGAGCGCGCATCGCGGTGAAGGCCTGGTGGCCGGGCGTGTCGAGGAAGGTGATGTGCCTGCCGTTAGGCAGCTCCACATGGTAAGCGCCGATGTGCTGCGTGATCCCGCCCGACTCGCCCGCGACCACGTTCGCCTTGCGGATGTAGTCCAGCAGCGATGTCTTGCCGTGATCGACGTGGCCCATGATCGTGACGACCGGCGGCCGCGATTCGAGCTCTTCGGCGGTGTCGACGACCTGCTGCTCGGCAACTTCCGCGGCGTATTCCTGCTCGCGCACAGCCTGGAAGCCGAATTCTCCAGCGATCAACTCGATTTGATCGAAGTCGAGGCGCTGGTTGATCGTCACCATCAGGCCAAGGTTCTTGAACGCGAAGCCGACGATCTGCGTCGCAGGAACCTTGAGGATGTCGGCGAGCTCGCTGACGGTGATGAACTCGTTGACGCGGACAGTCTTGCGCTCGCGCTCCACCTCAGCCTGGCGCGCCGCTTCCAAGTCTTCGCGTGATTCTTCCGGACGGCGCGCACCTTTCTTCGCCGGCACGGTGCCGCGCATCTGCGACATCGTGCGGAAGACGGTCTGCTGCACTTCGTCCATGTCCACAGCGCCGCGCTTCCCTTTTTTCTTGCGACCTTGTTGCTGCGTTGAAGGCGGCGAGCCCCCTCCTCCTCCCCCTCCGCGCTTGTCGCGCGTGGGCAGACCAACGCTACCTTGCGGCGTGGCCGAAGCGACTGGACGCGGCGGTACAAACGGCGAGCTGCCGGCGACCGGCCGTGGGCGCGCGGGCCCGGGCGCGATCGGACGCGGTCTCGGACGTTCGGGCTGCTGTTGCGGACGCTGTGGTGGTGGAGCCGGTCTCGCGACCGGCGCAGCCGGCGGCGGCGCGGGTGGCGGGGGCGGCGGCGGCGGCGGCGCTGCTACGGACGCTTCCGCGGCGACCTCCACTTCCTCCTGCGCTTCGACAGTCTCTGGCTCGGCGGGCGCCTCGACGGGCGGCGCGACTTCCGTGGCGACACTCGTCTCGTCAGGCGCGGGCTCGGCGGCCACCGGCTCGACGCGGCGACGGCGCCTAACGCCAGCAGCTTCGGCGACGGGAGCCGGCGCGGGAGGCGTCGACGCGGCAGCAGCACCCTTGCGCCGCCTGGACGGCGCGGCAGCGGGAGCTGCGGCTTTTTCTTTGAGGGCGCGCTTTTCGCGCTCCCAGCGAGCGCGGACACGCGCGACCTGATCGTCCGTCAGTACAGTGAGATGACTGCGCACCGGAACATCGATGGCGCGCAGCACGTTGATGACGTCCTCTGTGGGGACGCCGAATTCGCCGGCGAGATCGTGCACTCGGAGTTTGCTCACGCGCTCTGCCTCCCCGTCCCTTTCCCCTGCACGATGCGTCGGATACCACGCGCCAACTCGGGGTCGAGAATGCCGATGGCAGCCGCAGAGTCACGTCCGGCGGCAGCACCTAACGAGCCGGCGGCCGGCCCCATAACGACTTCGATTCGCTTCGCGCTGAGCAGTGGCAGCACCTTGTCGAGGCTGTTGCGGGCCGCATCCGGCGCGACGACGGCCAGCGCGAGCCGTCCGCGCCGCGCGGCGTCGCGCACACGATCGACGCCCAAAACAGCCGTACGTGCGCGCAGGCCAAGGCCGACCAGGCCCAGCAATTGACGCTCAGTCACCGCATCCACGTTAGGCAGCATCCTTCGGAGATTCGCTATCCCCGCTTCCTGCACCACCACCGCCTGCAACTTCGTCGCTTCCGTCCTCTGTCAACTCACCAAGCAATGTCATGATGCGGTCTGCTTCTTCAGGCGCAATGCCCGGTAGCCGCAATAAGTCTTCGCGCTCGAGATCGATAATGTCGTTGAAGGTGCGATACCCTGCGCCCTCGAGAACCGCCACGACCGCTGGCTCCAGCCCTTCGATATCCGTGAGGCGGACGTCGGCTGCCTCTTCTTCCTCCTCCGGCAACGGCGCGAAGATCGGACTGTCGCTCCGTTCCATCCACTCGCGGCTGGAGTAGAGGTCAATCTTCCAGCCCGTGAGCTCGGATGCGAGCCGCACGTTTTGCCCGTTGCGACCGATGGCCAGCGAGAGCTGATCTTCGTCAACGATTGCCTGAATCGTGCGATTCTCCGGATCGCTGAAGACGCGCGCCACGCGCGCGGGCGCGAGTGCGAGTTTCGCAAAGCGCTCCGGGTCCGACGACCACGGTACGATGTCGATCCGCTCGCCGTTCAGTTCATTGACGACGGCTTGAACGCGCGAGCCCTTTAGGCCGACGCACGCGCCAACAGGATCGATCGAATCGTCGCGCGACCAGACCGCGATCTTCGAGCGACTGCCGACTTCGCGCGCTGCAGCGCGGATCTCGACGATTCCCTGCTGAATCTCGGGGACCTCGAGTTTGAAGAGCGCCTGAACGAAGGCCGGATCGCCGCGCGACAAGATGAGTCGCGGTCCCTTCGGAGTCTCCTCGACGCGCTTGAGCACCGCGCGAATCGGATCGCCTTGGTGGAAGTGCTCGCGATGGTTCTGCTCGCGGTATGGCATGATCGCCTCCGCTTCGCGGAACTTGTTGAGCATAACGACGAGCTTCCCGCGCTCGATCTGCTGCACTTCGCCGGATAGGAGATCGCCCACCTTGCCAGAGAATTCATCGCGGATGCGCGTGCGCTCGCCTTCGCGCACTCGCTGGATGATGCGCTGCTTGGCAGCCTGCACGGCGGCGCGTCCGAACTCCGCGAAGTCCACCGGGATCTCCATCAGATCACCGGGCTGAAACTCGGCGTCTTCGAAGCGTGCCTCTTCCAAGGAGACTTCGCGGCTTGGATCGGTGACTTCTTCGACAACGGTCTTGAGGATCACAATGCGGATACTGCCCTTGTGCTCATCGATGTCGACCTCGGCCTGCACGTTAGGGCCGTGCTTCTTCGCCAGGGCGGCGTGAATACCGTCTTGGAGGAGACCGTGCAGCTCCGTGCGATCCAGCTGCTTGCTGTTTGTCAGCTCCTTAATAGCTGCGAGCATTTCAGTTGAGCCAAGCATCGGTGCCCTCTACTCGCGGTTCCACACAAAGACCAAGCGTGCCTCGATGACATCGGCCAAACGCAGTCGATGCAACTCACCCTTCGTATCACTCCAAACAGCGACGGCGTGTTCGTCGTCGCCTTCAACAGCGAGCAGATCGAACTCGTGCGACGTAGCAGGTAAGTCGTCGAACGCGCGCGTTTTAGCGCGGACGCGACGCCCGGCAAAACGGCGCCAGTCGGACGGCGTTCGTAGCGGTCTCTCGACTCCGGGCGATGAGACTTCGAGCACGTACTCGTTGCCGGCGACGTCTGAATCGTCGAGCTGCTGTTCGAGTGAGCGGGAAACGAAAGCGCAGTCGTCGACGGACACGCGTGCACCGTCTCGACGGTCGATTCTGACGTCGAGAAGCGGGCGATTGCGTGTGCCCCCACGGCGGAACTCGACCAGGTCGTAGCCGAGACCGTCAACTTGTTGTTGTACAAACGCTTCCAAATCCGAGTTCACGTCCATTCTAGGTAACTAACGGGAACAAAAAAATGTGGGGGGCCACCCCACATTTCGGCGCGTGCTTTGCGCGACAGTCAGAATGTAGAGTCGGAGGTGGGGGGCGTCAAGCGATCCGGGCGATGACGGCAATGTGACGTGCGGCATCCCCTGCGCGGTGCGAGAAGAAGCGCTCGTTATGGCAGCGCGTACAAGATTCTGAGATGCTGATGCGACGCACACCGTGGCGCTCGAGCTGCGTGCCTAACACGTCGCGCAAGTCGAGCAAAGTGGGCGCATGCACAACTTCTCCGCGCACGGCGCGAATGACGTCTGGGCCCACCTCGTAGCATTTGCCGCAGATCGCTGGGCCCAAGTGCGCATCGCAGTCTGCGAGCGACGCACCAGTCACTGCCAAGACATGCGCCGCCTGATCGACGATGCCGCCGGCGACGCCGCGCCAACCCGCGTGCAACAAACCGGCGATCCCGCTCGGATGCGCAAGAAAGACCGGCACGCAATCAGCGAGCGTAACTGCCAGCGCCGTCGCGGGCGCGAACGCAAGATGGCCATCAGCGTCCGCGACGCGCAGCCAACCTGACCATCCCTCGTTATGCACCACGACTCGACGCCCGTGCACCTGCTTCGCGTAGGCGAAGCGGACCACTCCTAGGTCTTGCTGCAAACCGAGCCAGCGCGCGACAACGTCACCGGCTGGCCTGTCGCCAATGGCGTTGAAGTCGCCTCGCTCGCGCGTCGTCGTGAATGCGACGATCGAAGGGTTGTCGAACGCTTGAACCGGTTCGACGCCGGCCGGCGCGCGCTGAGTCACGCGTTCTCGGTCGTTCTCGTTATGCTCGCGCCCAGGGCGTTGAGACGTTCGTCGATGCGCTCGTATCCGCGTTCGATCTGCTCGGCGTGCTCGATGACGCTGCGGCCCTTCGCGCTGAGGGCCGCGAGCAGCATCGCCATCCCGGCGCGGATGTCAGGCGACGACACGCGTGCGGCGCGCAGCGCTGTAGGACCTGCCACGAGCGCGCGATGCGGATCACAGAGCACAATGCGCGCGCCCATCGAGATGAGCTTATCGACGAAGAACAGGCGTGACTCGAACATCTTCTCGTGCATCAGGATCAGCCCCGCGCATTGCGTCGCTGTGACGATCGCGATTGACATGAGATCGGCTGGGAATGCAGGCCACGGTTGATCCGCGAGTGTCGGCACGTGTCCGCCGAGGTCAGCCTTGATCTCCGGAGACTGATTTTCGGGTATCTCGAGCGCGTCGCTATGGACGCGCATCTGCAGACCCAGGCGCTCGAAGCCAAGCAGCGTCGATCGCAGGTGCTCGACGCCGACGTCCTCGATGCGCAGCCCGCTGCGCGTGACGGCGGCGAGGCCAATGAACGACCCGACTTCGATGTGATCGGGACCGATTCTATGCGTGGCGCTGCCTAACGTCATCCCCCCTTCTATCGTCATGACGTTGGAGCCGATGCCTTCAATGCGCGCACCTAGCGCAGCCAGAAATCGCGCGAGGTCCTGCACGTGCGGTTCGCTCGCGGCGTTGCGCAACACGGTCTTCCCCTTCGCGGCCGCGGCAGCCATGAGCGCGTTTTCAGTCGCCGTGACGCTCGGCTCATCCAGAAAGATGTCGGCTCCGCGCAGTTCTTTCGCTCGGAACGAGAACTGATCTTGCGCGTTCACGCTCGCGCCGAGGCGCTCGAGCACGTGGAAATGGGTGTCGACGCGTCGGCGACCGATTACGTCGCCACCGGGTGGCGGGAGGACAACTTCGCCGCAGCGAGCGAGAATAGGCGCAGCGAGGAGGATCGACGCGCGGATGCGAGCGCAGAGTCGAGCGTCCAGCTCCGCCGCGCGCACGACCTTCGCATGCACCCGCAGTTCGTTCGCTTCATGCCACGTCGCCTCGGCGCCGACAGATCGGAGCAACTCAACGAGTGTCTCGGTATCGCGAATCCGCGGCACGTTATGCAACGTGACCGGTTTTTCCGTCAGTAGCGCAGCGGCGATGATTGGAAGTGCCGCGTTCTTGTTGCCTGAAGGCCGGATGCTGCCGGAGAGCCGGCGGCCGCCTTCGACAACGTACTGCACAGTGGCCATTGCGAACGTTAGGGTGACGGGTAAAGGAGCGCGAAGATATGACGGGCTCGTCGTGGGCCGTCAAGCTAGCAGCGAGCTCACCCTTGAGCGTCGTGATGCTGGTGAAGAGCTTGCATGACAGGAAACGGCGCAGTTCTCTCTCACACAGACCGACATGCTAATTATCGCGCAGGTCTCGAGCGGAATGGCGACATGGGCGGCTGTCAGCCAGATCGTCGTCGGATTCCTGGTGGCCGTGCTGTTGGTCGGCGTGGTTTTCGTGCTGTTGACGTTGCGGAAGGCAGTTCTGCAACTGACCACGCTCGTGGAACGGACGGCCGGCGACGTTTCAGGCATAACGCGCGACGCCCGGACGATTCTGGACGACGTGCGAGTGACGGTGTCTGTCACGCGACGCGAAATCGAGTATGTCGGCGGCGTTGTACACAAAGGAGCTGATCGAGCCGATCACGTGCTCGCGTTGGCGCACCGCCGCATCCGCCGTGTGGATCGACTACTGGAGGACACGCAAAGCCAGGTGAAGGATCTCGCCGAATCGGCGGCATCAACCGTTAGGCATCTCGGTTCGGCGGCGTACCTGGCGCGAGCGTTGCTGACTCGGGGCAAGAAGCGTCGCGCGAAAAAGAGAACAGAAGCCGAACGCAGGGTCGAGGCTGAAGACGACCTGGAATGAAACCTTGGGCCTTCCTCGCCTGCGTTGTTTGCGCACTGGCGCTCATTGCGCTTGTACCCGCGTCGGCGTTGGCGTGGACACCTGGGACGCACGTTTACCTGGGCGAGGCAGTTCTCCGCGCGCCTGAGCTGTTGCCTGCCGGCGTCGCCGAGTTGGTACGCGCCTTCTCATACGATTTTCTGTACGGATCGATCGCCGCCGACACGAGCATCGCAAAGAAGTACGCGGTGACCGGCCGTAACTGTCACGCGTGGCCGGTCGGTCTCGAGATATACGACAAGGCGCGCGACGAACCCCTCCGAGCTTTCGCGTTAGGCTATCTCGCCCATCTCGCGGCCGACGTGGTGGCGCATAACTATTTCGTCCCCTATCGCCTCACGGTCACGTCGAGCACCGTCGCGTTGGGGCACAGCTATTGGGAGAATCGCTTCGAGACGCACTTGGGGGAGCGCGTTTCACGTCGCGCGAGAGAGCTCATTCTGCTGGATCATTCGCGCAGCGACGCTCACCTGGATCGCATCCTCAGTCCGACGATCTTCTCGACGCCGACGAACCGCCGGATTTTTCGTGGAATGGTGCGCGCGGCCGACTCGGACTCGTGGCAGCGCATCTTCCAACTCATGAGTGAGCGGAGTCGTTGGGACCTGGCGGACATCGACGTTTCCGGCTACCTCGGACGCGCGTTCGACTATGTAATAGATGTGCTGTCGCGGCTGGATCGCTCGGAGCCGCAGGATCAGGATCCCTCCGGAGCGCGGGCGCTTCGCATGGCCAAACAGGTCCGACGCGAGGCCTTGGGGATACGCTCAGTCGCTGGAGCGGGACAGCCGGTCGACGCCCGCGCCGCGCACCGAGCCGCCGCCAAACACTTCGGCATGCCAACGACGACGTTGGATCACTCGCGGCGCCTGACGAGTCCGCTTTATCCGCCGCCGCCACCCGCGCGCGACGCCAATAATTGATTCACGCGCTTCGGGTCGGCGCGCCCTTTCGATTCTTTCATCACGAGCCCGACCAACACGCCTAACAACTTTTGCTCGCCGGCCACAAAGCGCTGAACTTCGGCGGCATGGGCTTTCCATACGGCGTCGATCCAGCCGCTCAGCGCTGCATCATCGCTCACCTGCAGCAGACCTTCGCGCTCGGCGATGCTCGCCGCGTCATCACCTGTCGATCGCATCGTGGCGAAGACCTGTTTCGCAGCGTTGCGGCTCAAGCGGCCGTCACGAACGAGGTCGAGCAGCTGCGCCAGAGCGCGCGGCGCGACTCGAAAGTCCGAGATCTCGATCTTCTCGTGATTCAACGCGGCGAGTACGTCGCCGATGACCCACGTCGCTGCCGCCTTCGCGTCACCGTGCGCAGCCGCGACGGCTTCGTGGTAATCCGCCAGCTCTCGGCTGGCCACCAACACCTCGATGTCCTGTGCACCTAACGCGAAGACACTGCGCATCCGCTCGCGACGCGCCGACGGCAACTCGGGGAGCGCGGCGCGCACGTCCCTGAGCCGAGTGTCGCTCAGGACAAGGGCCGGCAGATCCGGATCGGGGAAGTATCTATAGTCGTGGCTCTCCTCTTTGCTACGAGCAGGCCTGATCTCGTTGCGCGCTGCATCCCAGAGCATCGTTTGCTGAACGACGCGTTCGCCGCGATCCAGCAGATCGCACTGCCGCGCGAATTCAGCTTCGAGGGCGCGTTCAACCGCGGAAAACGAGTTCATGTTTTTGATCTCGGTCTTGATGCCTAGCGATTCGGCACCGGCGCTGCGCGCGCTGATGTTCGCATCGACGCGCAGACTTCCCTCCTCCATGTTGGCGTCGCTGACCTCGAGATACTCGAGAATCAGTTTCAGTTCGCGCAAGTACTCGCGCGCTTCGGCAGCTGATCGGATGTCGGGTTCGCTGACGATCTCAATCAGCGGAACTCCGGCGCGGTTGAGATCGATCGCGCTTGCCTGAGGAAAGCGATCGTGAATCGACTTCCCCGCGTCCTCTTCCATGTGCACGCGCGTGATCGTCACGCTGCGCGGCAGGCGATCCGCGCCGCTGGCGAATGTGACTGCCCCACGCGTAGCGAGCGGCTGATCATATTGCGAGATCTGATAACCCTTGGGGAGATCGGGATAGAAGTAGTGCTTGCGCGCGAAGATCGAGCGCGGGTGCAGCTCGCAGCCTAACGCGATCGCGGCCCGGGTCGCCAACTCGACCGCCCGTTGATTCAACACCGGCAACGCTCCCGGAAGGCCGAGGCATAATGGACACGTGTGCGAATTCGGCGCTGCCCCGAAGTCCGTCGAGCAGTTGCAAAACGCCTTGGTCTCGGTGCTGAGCTGAACGTGCACCTCGAGGCCCACAACCATTTCGTATGCGGCGCTGCTCACGACTGAGCTCCCTCACCTAGCGCCTGCTCCAGCGCATAGCCCGCGGCGAGCATGCGACGCTCGCCGAAGTGCGGCCCGAGGAACTGCCCGCCGATCGGGAGACCGTCGATCGTGCCGATTGGCAGTGACATTGCTGGGATGCCGGCCAGGTTTGCCGTCACTGTGAAGATGTCACTCAAGTACATCTCGTATGGATCGGCCGTCTTGGCGCCTAACGCAAATGCAGGCGTTGGAGTTGTCGGCGTGAAGAGGAGATCCACACCCGACGCGAAGACAGCGCGGATTTCAGCCGCGATCAGCGCGCGCACGTCCATCGCCTTGCGGTAGTACGCGTCGTAGTAACCTGCTGAGAGGACGTATGTCCCGAGCAGGATTCGGCGCGTCACTTCCGGGCCGAATCCCCTCGAACGCGTGGCCTCGTACATCTCGGCGAGACTCGGCCGCGCGACTCGGCGACCATAGCGCACGCCATCGTAACGCGCCAGGTTCGACGACGCTTCAGCCGGTGCGACGATGTAGTAGACTGGAATGGCGTATTCGGTGCTCGGCAGCGATACGTCACGGATTTCCGCGCCTAACGCTTTCAGGATGCTCAGCGCGCGTTCGCATCGGTCACGCACATCCGCGGAGAGCGACTCGGGGAAGTATTCTCGTGGCCTGCCGATCACCATTCCACGGACGCTGTCGCCCGCTGCCGCGCGGTAATCGTCTACGGGCACCTCTGCCGAGGTCGAGTCGCGAGTGTCGTGGCCCGCGATCGTGTGCAGTCCGAGCGCGGCGTCGTCGACGGTGCGACCGAAGATTCCGATGTTATCCAGCGATGAGGCGAAGGCGACGAGACCAAACCGGCTCACTCGGCCGTACGTGGGTTTGATCCCCACGACGCCGCAGAACGACGCCGGCTGGCGCACCGAACCGCCGGTCTCGGAGCCTAACGCGATGCGCACGATGCCAGCCGCCACGGCGGCCGCCGAGCCGCCTGACGATCCGCCCGGCACCCGCGTTGGGTCGCGCGGGTTGCGCGCCGGACCGAACGCCGAGTGCTCCGTGGACGAACCCATCGCGAACTCGTCGCAGTTTGTCTTGGCGAGGATGATCGCGCCGGCTTGTCTCAAGCGGGCAGCAGCCGTCGACTCGTACGGTGATGCGTAGCCCTCGAGCATACGCGAACCGCAGCTGGTAGGGAGGCCCAGCGTCGCGATGTTGTCCTTGAGCATGACCGGAACGCCGGCGAGAGCGCCTAACGCGTGGCCGATTGCGCGGCGTCGATCGAGCTCCCCCGCCGCCGCCAGCGCCGCCGGACGATCTTCCCACAAAACAGCATTCAGCCCATCACGTCCGGCGCGGACGCTGTCTGCACGTGCGCAAGCATCTGCGACCAAATCGTGCGCGGTCAGCGTGCCAGCACGTACGTGCTGCGCGAGCGCTGCCGCCGAGAGATCCTGCGGGCGCGCGCTCACGGGCTGTGCGAGGCTTCGTCTTCGTGCGTCGCCAAGCGCGCAACGAGGAAGAGCCCGTCGCGCATCTCCGGAGCCATTTCAGGCAACGGTCGCGCGAGAGGAACCGAAGTGCCCTCGTCGCGACGCAACAGCATGGCGTTGAGTTTCTCCGGCACGAACGGCTGGACGCTGCTCGTGTCGACGCGAGCGAGCACGTCCATGTGTTCCAGAATGCCGTTCAGCTCGCGCACGAGTTGCTCGATCTTCGCCGGCTCGATGCCGAGACGAGCCAAGGACGCGACGTGCCTAACGTCGTCTTCGCTGACGCGATCGGCCATCAGCCGAGCCCGCGCTCGAGGCCAGCAAACGCGATGACGAGTCGCTTGCGGCCCACGGCGCTGTCATCAAAGTCCACGACGACCTTTGCTTCGCGACCGACGCCCGCAAGTTCGGCGATTGTGCCGCTGCCGAAGCGCGGATGCTTGACTCGCTCTCCGGTGTAGAAAAGCGGCGTGTCCTGCGACTCGTCGGCCGCCGAGCTGCTGGCCGCGAACGGGCGGCGTTCCACGGGTTTTCCGGGGCGCCGGGCGGACGGCGTTAGGCGATGCACGAAGGCGCGCGGCTCGGCCGGATCGTCCGAGAACGCGCCGAAGCGGCCGCTCCCTCGTAAGCGTACCGTCGCGCTCGATTGTACGAGCTCGCGCGGCAGTTCGTTCAGAAAACTCGACGGCAAAGAGCCCATCTGTTCGCCGTTGCGGCGGCGGCTGCGAGCGTGCGTGAGGATGAGCGTCTCTTCCGCGCGCGTGATGCCCACGTAGAAGAGGCGCCGCTCCTCTTCGAGCTGCGTGTCGCTTTCGCGCGCGCGGGCGATGGGAAAAAGCCCTTCCTCGAGACCGGCGATAAAAACCGTCGGAAACTCCAGACCCTTCGCGTTATGCAATGTCATCAAGGTCACTGCGTCGGCGTTCGGATCCAGGATGTCGATCCCCGCGACGAGCGTTGTGCGCTGCAGGTAGTGATCCAGCGGCGTGAGGCCGACCTCCGCGCCCTCGTCCACCACAAACTCCGCCGCCCCGTCAATCAGGGACTGCACGTTCTCGAGGCGCTCGACTCCTTCCGGCCCCTCGGCTCGCAACACCGCTTCATATCCGATCGCGCTCACTAAGGCGCGCAATAACTCGTCTACCGACGCGTCGCGCGACTTTTCGAACAATTGCGCGATGAGTCGCGCGAAGTCGGCGAGCGCCGTGCGCGCCGCTGGTCTGAGCGCTGTCGTTAGGGATTCGTCGCCCGCAGCCTCGAGCAGGGACTTAGCTGCTCCGGTGGCGGCTGTGGCTAACGCGTCGATGCTCGTGTCGCCCAGCCCTCGTTTAGGAACGGCGATCGCTCTGCGGAACGCCTCATCGTCGCGCGCGTTGGCGATGAGCTTGAGGTACGCGAGCAAGTCACGGATCTCGCGCCTGTCATAAAAACGCACGGCCCCAACGATCCGATAAGGGATATTCTTGCGGCGCAGGGTCTCTTCGATCGGCCGCGACTGCGCGTTCGTGCGATACAGAACTGCCACGTCTCGGTACGGGACGGCACTGGTCCCGTAGCGGCGTTTTTCGATCTCGGTGGTGATGTAGTCGGCTTCGTCGCGCTCATCGAGCGACGCGAGCAGCCGCGGTTTGGGGCCGCGCGGGCGGCTGGCGCGCAGAGTCTTCCCCAAGCGTTCGCTGTTGGGGGCGATCGCCGCGTTCGCCAGCTGAAGGATTTCCGGCGTGGATCGATAGTTGACCTCGAGCCGCACGATCGCCGCGCTGGGAAAGTCCCGTTCGAAGTCCAGGATGTTCCGAATATCGGCACCGCGCCAACCATAAATGGACTGGTCGTCGTCGCCGACGACAGTGACGTTGCCGTGCACGCTGCCCAACAACGCGACGAGCCTATACTGCGCGCGGTTCGTATCCTGATACTCGTCGACCAGAATATGCTGGAAGCGATCCTGGTACAGCTTGCGAACCTCGGCGTGCTTCTCGAAAAGCTCCACGGGGAGCGTGAGGAGATCGTCGAATGTCGCCGCGTTGTTTTGCCTCAGCGCGCCTTCCAGCCCGCCGTATACTCGGGCCGCCGCCTTCGTGAACGCGTCGCGCGCCAGGTTGGTGAACTCGGTTTCCGAAATGAGCTTGTTCTTGGCGTCGGAGATGACGGCGGCCACGGCCTGCGGCGACGTGTCGCGCGCGGAGATGTTGAGACGCTCCATGAGACGCCTAACAAGCGCGACATAGTCGTCCTCATCATATATCGTGTAGGACCGCGTGCGACCCACCAGCTCGGCGTGCGCGCGCACGATGCGTGCGCCGATCGAGTGGAACGTCCCCGCCCACATGTGGCGCGGATCCACACCAAGTAGACCGGCAATCCGCTCGCGCATCTCGCCAGCGGCTTTGTTTGTGAACGTCACCGCGAGGATAGACCCCGGATGCACAGAGCGCTCGCGCACGAGATGCGCGATGCGCGTCGTCAGCACGCGTGTCTTGCCGGAGCCTGCGCCGGCGAGCACGAGCAGCGGACCGTCGCCATGCTCGACGGCCTCGCGCTGTGCGTCATTCAGTGTGGCGAGGAGATCTCGCGCCGATGCACCTGCGGTCACGCGGGGAAAATAATCTCGAACGTCGCCCCTCGTTCCGTTGGAACCAGTTCCAGCTTTCCGCCATGCGCGTCGCTCACGATGCGACGCGCGAGCGCGAGACCGATCCCCCACCCCTGCTCCTTCGTGGAAAATCCGGCGTCGAAAATGTGCGCGCGGTGTTCACGCGTTACACCGGGCCCATCATCGCTGAAGCGCACACGTGTGGCACCTTCTGGCAGTCGCTCGGCCGATACGGTGATCGTGCCACCGCGACCTGCCAGCGCGTCGATCGAATTCTTCACGATCGCTTCGACGGCCCATTCTATGAGAACCGGATCACCTTGCATCTCGAGCGGCTCCGGATCCCAATTCGTTTCGATGCGCACGCTGTGGGCGAGCGACGGAACACGCGCGCGGAAATAGCTCGCGACGCGATCGAGCGTTTCCGTGAGATTGATCTGTTCGCGAGTCGGCGGACGTCCGATGCGCTCAAAGCGGTGCGCGACTCGCCGCAGCCGTTCGAGGTCCCCATCCATGTGCTTGAGCGCGCGCTGCGTGAGCTCGTCGCCTTCTGACGACTTCTCGCGCAAGATGTCGATCCAGCCGTCGAGACTCGAGAGCGGGGTTCCAAGTTGATGCGCAGATTCGCGCGCCATTCCCGCCCACACCTGCTCTCGCTCGGCGCGACCGCGTACGCGAAGCGCGTAGAATCCAACCAGCAGCAGGAGAAGCAGCAGAAATGCCTGCAGCCCGGGGACAATGCGCAGGCCACGTACGAGTGGCGTGTCGCCAAAGTGCACGGTCCCCACGTTCTGCTCGACGATCGGGGGATTCTCACGATCGAGCTTGACGATCCACTCGCGCACACGGGGATCATCCGGTTCTGCCGTAAACGGCAGATTCGCAACGGCGGTGGGACGTCCTGTCTCGTCGGTCAGGATGAGCGGGACGCCGGAGTCGCGAATATGCTCCGCGAGATCGAACAGCGCGGCGTTAGGGTCTCCGGCCGTATCGCTCAAGGCGCGGTAGATCTGCGCATACATCTGCCCCGAGCGCGATGCTTCTGCCTGCAACTGCCTAACGACTCTTCGGCTGTAGACGACGTAGGAGCCGAGGAGAGTGATGACCGCGAACGCGAGAAGGATCAGCGCGCCGCGGCGCATGCGTCAGACGAGACGGTCACTGCCGAGCACGCCGCGCAACGCCTCGGGCACCGTCACGGTTCCATCGGGGCGCTGATAGTGCTCCAGCAGGCAGGCGATGATGCGCGGAAATGCCAGCGCCGATCCGTTGAGGGTGTGAATGAAGCGCGGCTTCTCACCGGCCGCCGGGCGGTAGCGGATGTTCGCGCGGCGCGCCTGAAAATCCGTGTACGAGCTGCAGGAGGAGACCTCGAGCCACTTGCCGACGCCGGGCGCCCACGTCTCGAGGTCGTAGGTCTTGGCGTTGGCAAAGCCAGTGTCGCCCGCGGCGAGCAGCACGCGGCGATACGGCAGCTCCAGCCGCTCCAGCAGCGTTTCGGCGTGTCGCGTTAGGCGCTCGTGCTCCTCGGCGGATTGCTCCGGCGTGCAGTAGCGCACCACTTCGACCTTGTCGAATTCGTGCATGCGCAGGAGACCACGCGTGTCCTTCCCCGCGGCTCCTGCTTCACGGCGAAAGCACGGCGAGTACGCAACGAAGCCCTTTGGCAACGCGGACACGTCGAGGATCTCGTCGCGGTAGAGGTTCGTCACAGGTACTTCCGCTGTCGGTATCAAGAAGAGCGGATCGTCCCGCAGCGCGTACATGTCCTCTTCGAACTTGGGCAACTGCCCCGTGCCGATCATCGTCGCGCGATTCACAACGACCGGCGTCCAGATCTCTTCGTAGCCGTGGTCGCGCACGTGCGTGTCGACGAACCAGGTGATGAGCCCGCGCACAAGCCGCGCGCCGAGTCCGCGGAAGAAGACGAAGCCCGAGCCACTTACCTTGGCGCCACGCATGAGGTCGAGGATGCCTAACGCTTCGCCGATCTCCCAGTGCGGCTTCACGCCGTCGCTCGGCCGCGGAGTGCCCCACGTGGAAACGACGCGGTTGGCTTCCTCACCGCCGGCAGGCACGTCCTCCAACGTGACATTGGGCAGATCGAGCAGCAGCTCGCTCAGTCGCGATTCGGCCGCCTGCAGTTCGCTCTCGAGCGCGGAGATCTCGTCGCCTAGCGCGCGACCGCTTGCGATCAGGCTGCTCGCATCCTCACCGGCTTTCTTCCGACGCGCGACCTCCTGACTGTTCTGGTTCCGTGCCGCCTTCTTCTCTTCGACGGCCTGAATGACGGAACGGCGCCGTGCGTCGAGCGTCACTCCTTCGTCGATGCTCGCGCCGTACTGATCCAGCTTGTCGCGCCGCCGCATGCCGTCTCGGAGTGCAGCGACATGCTCGCGAAACACGCGGAGATCATGCATTAATGCCGTTCCAACTTGCCGCCGTGCGAGTCACCGAGGAACGCGGCCAGCCTGTTCCGAATGTATCGGTTCCCCTTTCTTGTCTTGAGAGACCGTTCGCGTCGGAATGCGTCGTCGGCACTCAAGCAGCCCTCAAATAGATGAGGATTAGCGGTCTGCGCTTAGCAGTCGAACGCACACGACCGTCGTTATGCAACGTGAGGCGACTTCGAAGATCATTAGTGGCACCGGTGTACATTCTTCCATCTCGGGTGCTGCGCAGAACGTATGTGTAGTGCATGCTGATCTTGTAGCTGCTCTACCCCGGCGCGAATAGCTGCTTTGGTTTAGTCGCGAATTCGCAGGGAGTCAGTTGGAACGGCATCAATCCTTGGGGATCCCCGGCTTAAACGAGCGGAAACCACAGTTCGGGTCGTGGACGGTGCGGATGCGAATGGACCGCGAGGCAGTGAAGACGCTATCGATCGCGATCTTCGTGTACAGGTTCGGCGAGAAGGAGAACGAGCACTGTGCCGCCTGCACTTCCACAACGAGCGACTCTCCCGCGCGCACCACAGTCGCCGAGTCGTAGTTGTATCCGCCGCTCGGCGCGCGTGTGAGGTTATCGAACGCAGTTGTCGACTTTTGCAAGCCGACGCGATGCGTCGGCTGGAGTATGCCGGCGATCACGCGGAACGGCACGACCTGTCGAACAGGAAACGCCTTGATGCTGCCGCTGGCGTCGATGTCGAACGCGACGTCGAATGCGAGCTGGTCCGCCATGCGGACGGCGATGCGGTCTGTCGTGCTTAGAGCTACGGGCACGTTGGACGGCGTGCCGCTCAGCGCGAACACCGTGAATGTGTCGGTGAGCGTGCCGATCCCGGCTTGAAGGCCGATCGGATCGTCGCACGCCGCAACTCCGCCGGCAGCGGCGGTCAAAACACAAAACGACAGCGCACGCGCACGTCGCTGTAGCACGCTTCGAATCACCATGATCTCCGGGCGTAGAGTACCGCGTAAGGCATGAGACATCAAGCGTTTGCTCGCTTGACAGGTATCCGGTCGCCGTTATGCTTGGAACACCGGATGCCGAACGCGCCTTCACCAACACTAAAACAACTCGTCGAGGCCATCGTTCAACACGAAGGCGTCGAAGCGGTGTTGGTGATTGGTCGCGATGGTCTACTTGTTGACGGTCGGTCGGGTTCCGCTCCTGTGGACTTGGAAGCATTGGCGGCGCACCTGCCCCGCGTCCTCACCGCGGTCGCCGCCCTCGGGGGCGCCGTGAACGGCGACGCCCAGTCGCAAGCCGGCGGGGTCGGCGGACGTGGCGATCTCGTAAGCACTATAATGGAATTCGAGCATGGTCTGGCATTGGCTGCCGTGCTCTCCAGCGATGCCTCGCTGCTTGTGCTTTTGAGTCGAGGCTCGAACGCGGCGCCGTTGCTTTACGATTTGCGCCGATTCCGCGGACGCATCGCGAGCATCATCTAAGCGTGACGAGTGGTCCTGTGACGACTACGCGTCATGTCCTCGTCGCCGATGACGAGCCGCATATCGGCCGCATCATCAAAATGAAGCTGGAACAAGGGCCCTTTCGCGTAACGTTGGCCTTTGACGGGAAGGAAACGCTCGAAGTGCTCGAGGGCGATGAGCCGATCGATCTCGTCGTACTCGACTTGATGATGCCGTATGTCTCCGGACTCGATGTGCTCGCGAAGATCCGCGCGTCGGAGCGTCGTCACGATGTACCGTGCTTGATTCTCACGGCGGCCGGACAAGAGACGCAGTTCCAGCGTGCGATGGAGTTAGGCGCCAGCGACTTTCTCACAAAGCCATTCAGCCCGAAGCGCCTGTATGGGCGCGTCGCGGAGCTGCTAGGCGTTGATGCGCCTGCTCGCGCTCCGGAGTGAGAGCGCGCGTGAGTCGATGGGGAGTAGTGTTGGCCGGGGGCACTGGTACGCGCTTCTGGCCGCTCAGTACGCCAACTCGTCCAAAGCAGCTGCTCGCTCTCATCGATAGCAATCCGCTCGTCGCGAACACCGTCGAGCGCTTCGCGCCAATCGTGGACATCGAGCGGATCCTCGTGCTGACGAGCGAATCGCTCGTCGCGCCGATCCGCGCACTGTTGCCTGGACTGCCTAGCGAGAACGTCATCGCCGAGCCCAAACCCGCGGGCACTGCTGCGGCGCTCAGCTGGGCCGCGCACGAGATCAAGAAGCGCGACCCAGAAAGCCCGGTGATGTTGTCGGTGCATGCTGACTGGGCGATCGGCGACGCGACGGGCTTCCGTGAATGCCTAACGCGCGCAGCAGACGCCGCGGTGACGCACCGCGCGCTCGTGACGGTCGGCGTTGTGCCGACGCGGCCCGATCCGGGCTTCGGCTACATCGAACCTGGAGAGAAGCTGGATGGTGCCGCGCGCAAAGTCGCCCGCTTCATCGAAAAGCCAGGGCGCGAACAGGCTGAACGACTCGTGGCGGCCGGATGTCTGTGGAATTCCGGGATCTTTGTCTGGCGCGTCAGCGATTTCCTGGACGAAGTCTCGCGCCTAACGCCGGAGGTCGCGCCGGCGCTCGGCGAGCATGCGAACGATCGCGTGGCGTTCTTCGCGGCGGTGAAATCCGTGTCGGTTGACGTCGGTGTGCTGGAGCGGAGCAGTAGCGTCGTTGTCCTGCCTGGCGACTTCGGCTGGGACGACGTGGGGACCTGGAGCGCGCTGCGTCGCGTGCGCGAGCTCGACGCCGACGGCAACGCGGCAAGTGGCCCCGTCTACACAATCGAATCGAACGACAACGTCGTGCACGCCGCCGATGGCGTGGATGTCGTACTGTACGGCGTGAGCGACCTGGTCGTCGTCGCGCAACGCAACCTCACGCTCGTGACCAGTATGGAGCGCGCGGCGGATCTCAAAGACCTCCTGACGTATCTTCCCGCGTCAGTTCGCGACCGGGCATGAGCAAGCTGATCCTGTATGACGACGCCGCTGCCAGAGAATTCGAGCCCTTTGCACTTACGCGCCCGGTGTCGGAGCTGCGAGCCGGCGTCGTTCTCGTCCGACAGCGCTGGGAAACAGCGTTAGGCACATCCGCCGCCGGCTTCATCGGCGCGGCGCATCTTAACGATTTCGAGGAAGCCGGCGCCCCCGGCGCGTTTCTCGAGAGCGAGTTGCCCGCGGGCACCGTGGTTGCCAATGCACGCGCCTTACCGCCGCTCGAGGTGCTGCGCGATGGACGAGCATCAGCATGGACGATCGACAGCCGGCTTGCGGCCCTGCGACTGTCTCGAGCAACTCCGGTCTCAGCGCTGCGCACCGCTGGTGCAGAGCTCGAGTCGCTTCTCGATCCTGTCACAAAGCGCGCGGAGTTGAGCGGCCGCTGGTTGGAAGCGCCTTGGGACCTGGTGCGCTACCTCCCTGACATGCTGAGTGAGGACATCCTCCGCATCGGGCCAACGCTACAGACGGCTAATCCAACGGATGCGACGATCCTGCGCGGCCATCCCGTCTTCGCCGAGCTCGGTGCGACAATCGAGCCGCACGTAATCCTCGACGCCTCGACAGGACCGATACTCGTCAGGCGCGGATGTCACATTCGTGGTTTTACACGTCTCATGGGACCGTGCGCGATCGGACCGAACACGAGCGTGCTCGGTGAGCGTGTGGCCGTGTCCAGCATTGGCGATGATTGCCGCGTGCACGGCGAAGTGTCCAATACGATATTCATCGGACACGCCAACAAAGCACATGCTGGTTTTATTGGTCATTGTATCCTCGGTCGCTGGGTCAACCTCGGGGCATCGACGGTGAACAGCAATCTGAAGAACACGTACGGCAACGTGAGCATGTGGACGCCGCACGGCGCTCAGGACACCGGCATGCAATTCCTTGGTACGCTGTTGGGCGACCATTCCAAGACCGGCATCGGCACGCGCCTAACGACCGGCAGCATAGTCGGCGCCGGAGCCAATGTCGTGTACGACGGGCTCGCGCCCAAGACCGTCGCGCCGTTCGCATGGGGGCCCGGCGAACAGGTCTACGACCTGGAGCGCTTCTTGTTGGTCGTCGAGCGCGTCCTCGCGCGCCGCAATGTGACGTTAGGCGAGCGTGCGCGGCGCCAGCTCGCGGCGGCGCACGCCAAGCGGTGGCAGTCATGAGGCTTTGGGTTCTCGGCAGCGGCAGTCTCGGTAACGCGGTGCTCCTGGAGCACGGCACAACGCGCATTCTCATCGATGCCGGTTTGAGCCCGCGAAGCACATGCGCCCGCCTGGCGCGCATCGGCGTCGCGCCTGAGAGCATTCTCGCCTTGCTGCTAACTCATGAGCATCAGGATCACGCGCGCGGAGCAAGGGTCCTGGCACGGCGCTTTCACTGGCCCATCTATGCGACGCGCGGAACACATGCTGAACTTCCCGACCTTCGACGAGCGCGGCGCGAAATCGTGACTCGCGGTGAGCCAACGCTGCTCGACAAGTTGCTGATCGAAACGTGGATGGTGCCGCACGATGCCGCGGAACCGTGCGCCTACTTCATCACTGCGACCGATACGGGCGAGCGCGCGGTCATCGCGTTCGACCTCGGATATGTGTCGTCCGGTCTCGCCGAGGCATGCGGCCACGTGGACATTCTCGTGCTTGAATCGAACCACGATGAGGGGATGTTGCGCGCGGGACCGTACCCGCCGTCCGTGCAGCGGCGCATCGCCGGACCGTTCGGTCATCTATCGAATCGCGCCGCCGGGATTCTCATGCGGGCGGCCGTGAAGCGGCGCGCACAGCATGTCGTGTTGTGCCACTTGAGCGAGGTAAACAACTCGCCGGACGTTGCGTTAGGCAACGCCCGGCGTGTGCTCAAGAGTGCCGGCTTTCAGGGGACCGTCGTGGCGGCGACGCAGGACGTCGTCTGTGGGCCGGTTGGCAGCACACAGTTTCCGTTGCCGTTCCAGCTGTACGGCCGGCGCGTATGACGCGGCCAACGGTGAGGGAGCGTTAGGCACGCGTCACCGAGCGCACGACCTTTTGCCATCGTTGCGCCAGCTTTGGTAGCGTGGGAACGCTTGCGACGACTGTCTTGCCTTGCTTGATCCCCTTCATCACTGACTTCCTGAGACGCTGCGATGCGTCTTTCGTGCGATCGAAGAGCTCCGCCGCATCGTTTTCCAGAACGACAACAACGTCGGATTTCCTGGCGTGCTCTACCACATCGCGGACATCTTGGCGCGCACCGGCTGCGACGCGCTTGGCTGTACGGCGAGCTTTCTTCTTGATCTCGTCCGGTGCTCCGACTGCTTTGGACAGTTCGCGTAGCGCTGCGCTGCGTTTGTGCAGGTTGCGGCTCACGATGAAGTGCACACCCTTGCGGATGGCGGCACCGGCCGCGATCGCGAGCAGGAAATTGCGATAGCGGTGGCTCCCGCGACGGACAACGATCACGCGAGTGCTCATAACGCCTCCACGTTGCATAGTTGGGACTGGCACAATCTCTACTGTCGCGTTCGGAATTATTGTGAACGAATTCGTGGCAAGATCGCGGCCACGGCGCGGGCTGCTAGGACAGTCGTCACCACAGCAGCCAGCCTAACGTGGAAATGGCAGCTCCAGCGCATCACCAGGCGCCAAGGAAGCCCACTTCTGGAGCAGCTCACCACGGAGTCGGCGGATCTCGGCAAGTTGATTTTCAGTTAGCGCGGGGAAATCGGCGCTGATGCGTGCGCGCGTGAAGTGCTCTCGCAGCGACGTGTTGACGTCTTCAGCGGACATGATGACACCGGACGCGCGTTCGATGTCGAGCTGTCCGACGATGCGCTCCGAAAGGTCTGCATCCAGCTCAATTCGGCCGCGGGGGTACGGCGGCGCAAAGTCGTCGAGACTCCAACCTTCGGCCAAAAGCGAGTAAAAGCCGCGGTGCCGCAACACGGATTCAACGGCGTAGTGCGTGAGATCGTGCGGCGCGAAAAACGCCTGTCGCTGATGCTGCACTGCCACCGAGCCGTCTTCGCGGGTGCAGGCGAAAACGTTAGGCCCGTCGCGGCCTTTCTTGATCTTGATCAGCATGACACACTCGTCTCGCTGCTGCATTCAAAGTTAGCGCCGCGTACATTCGGCGCATGCCGGAGGAACGAGCCCCCGATGTTTCGCTGGCGCTCGAGCGCGTGCTCCAGCGTTTCGCGGGCATGGTACGCTCGATCAGCGCGCGCCATCGCGTATCGGCTGCTGACGTCGACGAGGTCATGCAGGATGTGCGGATCCGGCTCTGGCGCGCCAGGTCGTCGGGTGAGCAGATCGAGGATCTGCCAACGTCATACATTTACAGAACCACTCTGGCTGCTGCAGTGGATCTCATCCGACAGCGTCGACGGGGTAGCCATGTAGTCGACGAAGTGAGCACACTCGAAAGTGGGGACGTTGCGGACGTGGCTGCGCCGCACGATGCCGCGCGCGACGTGGAGCAGGGCGAAGCACAGGAGCGCATCATGCGCGCAGTCGATGCGCTGCCTGATGCGCGGCGCGCGGTGGTTCGGATGCACTTGGCGGGGTACGAGCGGGGGGAAATCGCAGCACTGTTGCGTTGGACGGAAGGAAAGACGCGTAACCTGCTCTATCGGGGACTCGCGGATCTTCGTGCGCGGCTGGAGGCGGACCCCAATTCGGAACGATCGCAATGACCGTGAACGACAGCGATTTGCGAAGCGACTATCAGCGTGCGCTTGAGCATCGACGCGGCCCGGATCGTCACGCATGTCCCTCTGTCGAGGCGATCGAAGCGCTTGTCGAGGGATCCGGCGCGGAATCACAGCGGCTCGCGACGCTGGATCACGTGATGTCGTGCGCTGCGTGCCAACGCGAGTTCGAGTTGTTGCGTGCGATCGGGGCGGCCGGACGTCCTCGTCGAACGGCGCTGCAGCCGCGCACCTATGCATTGGCTGCAGCGGTGGTCTTAGTAGTTGGCGCATCGATCTTCTACGCGTTAGGTCGACAGTCGGAGCCGCTGCTGCGCGGCGAGCCATCCGCCATCGCAGCACCCGTCCCCCTGACTCCGCGCGGCGATGTGGAGGTGGCCGCGGCACGGCGGTTCACATGGCGGCCGATACCAAATGCGACGCGTTACTTGGTCGAGCTAGTTGCGCCCGGAGGTGCGGTGCGGGCTCTTGGCACTGTGACGGATACGGTCTGGCAGTTGCCCGATTCGGTGCAGCTGGATCGCGGCGAGGAACTGGAGTGGTGGGTGCGTGCGGAGTTTCCTGACGGACGCCAGATGCGGTCGTCGCTCACGCGCGTGCGACTGCGCTAGCCTAACGCGGCGTGGCCGGCTCGGCGATCCGCAGCGATGCGTCGCCCAGCAAAACGTACGAGCTCCAATCGCTCGGCGAGGCCCCCGACGCCTTGAGGGCTAATCTCGCGTCGCGCAGGGCCGCGCCCACGGGTACGCCGCGCGTCAGTCCACCGTAAAAGCGATCGACCAGTGCGAACGCGCGGCGATCTTCCACGGCCCACGCGGTAGCCACGACAGCACGCGCGCCCTGTTCGAGGAACGGTCGCGCGAGGCTCTGCACTCCCTCCCCGCCGATCACTTCGCCGCGGGCGGTTTTGCACGCCGAGAGAACGACGAGGTTCGCGCGAATGCCGAGCGATGTCAGGTCATCGATCGAAACGACGCCATCGTGGCCGGCCGCCGGTGCGAGCGCGATGAAGGAACGGTCGGACGACCAGTCATCCACGACGGCATGACTCGCCATGTGGAGAACGCTGAGATCGCGCCGCGCCGCGGCGTTGAGCCGCGCCTCCGAGGCTTGGTCGCCTAACGCCAAATCGGCGTCGCGCAGCAGCGCGGCCACGCGCCGAGCTTCACGACCCGAGGCCGGAAGCCGCGGGAGCGCGGTTGCCTGTGTCCGTGGGTACGCCGGGTCGCCGAACACCAAAGACCGTCGCGCCGCGCTGCGTGCTGCGCTCGGCTGCCACCATGTCGCCGCGATTGCGAGTGAGGGCACGAGCGAGGCCTCGACGTCGTCCAGTAGAAAGCGCCCGTCGCGCAGCATGAGCGCGTCGAAGGGGACGAAGTTGAGAGCGCCGTCCGGGACGATGACGACTCGATTCACGCCGCGAGTGAGGACTGACTGCGCGGGTTGAACCAGAAGGGCGCCGAGCTGCCTAGCGAGTTCTCGCGCGTCGCGCCTGGTTTCGAGGAGTGTGGTGAAGCGCGTGATGCGCTCGGCGAGTGCGCTTGCGGGACCGAGGTCGAAGGCAGCGACAGTATCGCGCGTGGCCACGATCAGGCTCGTTGGCGCGTCGCCGACGCCGAGGACATACTCGAACACCGCGGTGCGCTCGGGGATCACTGCCTGAAGCTGCCTAACGGTCGGCACCGGATTGCTCGATGCAGCACTCAAGGCTTCGCGCAGATGCTGCGCTCGTCGCTGCTCGCTCAACTCCAGGGCGACGTCGGGGCGCCCGCGTCGCACCAATTCCGCAATCAGTCGCGGCAGACCATATGCGTCGCCAAACGCGGCGGCGGACTGGGCTGCCCGTTTCCGATCCGCCGCGTCGCGAAGCGACGCGCGCCATTGGGTGTACGCGGCACCAGCCTCGCGCGCATGTTGCAGGCCTGTTTGCATATCGCCAGCCAGCACTCTGGCAAGAGCGCGCTGCAGGAGAACGTCATGCTTCAGGGCGTACTGCCTGGGATGCAAGGTGCGCTCGAACTCCGCGAACAGACTGTCGGCTTCGGCGAGATCCCCCTGCACGAGGGCGTGCTCGGCCGCGGCGCGGGTAAGCGAAGGCCCGTAGCCACGAAGCTGGAAACGGCTCGTTAGGTCCCGCCGTCGCTGCAGCGCGTCCGCGGCTTCGGCTATACGGCCTAATCGCAAGGCACCCCAACGACGCTCTTCGTAGGCCGCGACCTGCGCGCTGGGATTTCCGCTGCCATTCGCGAGGGCGACGGCTGAGTCCATGAGCCGGATAGCGGCGTCGTAGTCGCCGCGTAGCCACGCCAGGCTGATGTGGAGGGCGGGCGTGCTGGCGCTGCCGAACAAGTCGCCGCGGGCCCGCATGAGGGAATCGCAGAGGGTCAGCCATTGGAAGGCACCCTTGGCATCTCGAAATTGCAGTGCCAACTCGGTGAGATTATATGCTGCCCATGCGAGGACCTGATCACTGCGCGTTATGCGAGCCAGTCGCACGGCTGAATCGAGGTGCGTACGCGCGATCGCAGAGTTGCCGAGCCGACTGACGTAATAGCCCGTCCACTGCCGCGCCGCTGCGAGCAAGCCCAAGTCTCCTGCCTTGTTCGCGAGCGCGTTGACATTGTCCCACTGCACGCGGGCGGAGTCGGTCTCGCCGGTCGAGATGAAGCTCGTTAGGAGGGACTGGCGACAGCGGCCTTCACTGCGCAGCAGGCCGGCGGTGCTTGCCCGCTCCGCCCCACGGCGCAGGACGTCGCGCGCGCGGCGATGATCGCCAGTCATCGCAAAGAGAGCGCCTCGCCGACATGCGAACGCAATTGAAAGCCGTGTATCAGCCGACGCGCTTATGGTCACTGCGGAGTCGATGATCGCGAGCGCGTCGGTGGGGCGAGCCAAGGTCGCGACGGCTTCCCCGCGGGTGAGTATGGCATCCAAGATCGCCAGCGTATCGCGCGCCGCGCGGGCTTCGCGCTCGGCTTGCTCGATGAGCGGGAGTGCGGTAGCGGCGTAGCCTTGCGCGAGCTTGATGCGGCCGAGGTCCAAGGCAGCTTGGCGCGTAGCGCCATCACCTAACGAGCCGCGCCGCACGTCATTCAGTGCACGTTCCGCGTCGTCGAATCGATAGCGGTATGCAGAGAGTGTTGCGAGCACCAGTCGGCGCGTTCTTGACGACACGCGCGGGACGCCCCGCCCGCGCCATACCGCCTCGGCGCTATCGAGCTTGCCCCGGTCAGCAGCGTAGTCGACAGCCCGGACATGGGCGCGCGGGCTTGGCCCGGCGATCACCTGGAGTAGCGCTATGTACAGCCCTAGCGCTGACATGGTGAGTCAATCTGCCCGCCGCCAGAACGGCCGCAAGAGATGGCTACGCCCGTCTTGTGAGACGATCGCGGCGTTGACGACGTGTGGCATTGCAGCAGCTGGATCTTGCGGAGGTGGAATATGTCCAGAGCGGTGCGCCTACTGGTGACGCTACCCATGGTTGCCCTTGCGACTCTTCAGACGGGCTGCTGCGCGTGGACTGCGGCGCTGTGTCCGGATGCCGTTTATACAATGCGAGCCGACCCTGACACTCTTTGGCTGCTCGCGCCAGGTATTCCGGACAGCGTGCTCATTTACTTGGAAGGCGCGCCGTTCGGAGAATTGTACACTGTGAGCATCGGCACTGTGCCTGGCGCTGTCAAAGCGACGTTCCCATCCACCACTCCGCCGGCAAACCCAACGCTGGAACGCGGGATTCCTACCTATCTACGCTTGGAAGCGGTGTCGCCCTATACCGGGACTGACTCAGTGCTACTCGGCGCTGAATCCGTTACCCAATCGAATGATGCAAAGGCGTATGGCGCCGTCGTCGTAACAGGAGCTAAACCATTCACGCTGGCGGTTTCATCCCAGACGATGACAATCGAAGCCGGCAAGGTCGCAACTTTGCCTGTCACGCTGAATCGCGCAGCCAGCTTCCTCGGCAGTGTGGGCATTAACGGACAGACGAGCCATTCCGGAATTGCCGCAACCGCTTCGCCGTCATTAACACCGCTCAGCACCGCAACCGTTGTAGTGGCCGTCGGCGCGAGCGTGTCTCCAGGGCCTCATAGCCTCATTGTGCGCGGGACGTACAAGAATTTCATCGATACACTGGTTGTCCCGCTGACCGTAACAGCGCCTCCGCCTATCGCTGACTTTGATATGAGTCTGACACCGAATCCGCTGACCATAGAGCGCGGCAGCAGCAAAAGCACCACGTTAGGCATCACGCGGACACAGCCTCAGGTCGGCGCTATCCAGTTACAGGGTCAAAATGTACCCGCGGGAGTAAACCTGAGCTACTCGGCCAATCCGGCAAACGGGAACACCAGCGATATCACTGTCGACGTCACGACAGCGGCCCTGGCAGGAATCTACACCTTTCCGATCAGCGGCACGTGGCAAGGAATCACCCGGCAGGCAAGCCTAACGCTAACGATTACCGACCCGGTCTACGACCTGACCGCCGCGCCGTCGTCACTCACGATCGCCCGCGGCGCGGCCGCGGGTCTCACGCTCAGCGTGACCAGAAGCTCGCCGAGCGTCGGAGGTATCAATCTCTCAACACAAAACGTGCCTAACGGCGTAAATGTCACACTGATCGGCACGATTCTGACCGGCGCCACTCTTCCCGTAGTCATCGCTGCAAGTCCGCAGGCCCTCACTGGGCAATACACATTTCAAATCATCGGGAATGCTGTTGGAGTGAGGCGCGTTATCGACGTGAGTCTGACAATCATCGACCCGGCGTTCACGTTCACTCTAAATCCGGCGTCCCTGACCTTCGCGCCGGGCGCCACCGTGGTGACTCAGGCGACAATCACTCGTACTGGTCTCACGGAGCCTATCGTCTTCACGATCACGAACGCACCTGCGAATGTGCTCGGAGGCGGCGGTCCCGTCACGGGCAATTCGGCGGGAATCACCGTGAGCAGCGGTAGCGGAACGCCGCTTGGCTCCTACGTAGCGACCGTCACTGGAACGGCGCAGACGCCAGTGGCAACGGTTTCATATTCCGTTCAGCTTCCGCTCACGATCCAAGCGCCGCTAACGGACTTCCAGATTGTAGCCCCGGCGAGCATAACGGTTGTCTCGAGTGCGCCCACATCCAGTCACTCGTTCAACATCGTCCGCCATCCCAGCTACAACGGGGTTCCGATCCAACTCTCCTTCACGAGTAACCTTCCAGCGCAGGCGCAGATGAGCATCAACGCGCCGAACCCCACGACGGGAACCACGTCATCGGTGCGAATCTACGCAGCGCCTAACGTGCCAACGGGTACTTACACGCTCACTCTCACCGGCTTTGCCAATGGGATCACGCGATCGACGACGCTGAACGTCGTGGTGCAATGATCCGCTCGTCCGCCTCCATGCGACAGCCAGCCATCGCGCTTCTGGCACTCTTGGCGGCGTGCGGCGGCGGTGGTGGCGACGGCGCGACTGAGCCGCGACCGACCACCGGCTCTCTTATCGTCACGATCGCCGGTTTGCCAACCGGCGCACCAGCAGCCGTGACAATCACGGGACCCGGATCCTTCTCGCGGACCGTTACGGCGACTGAGACGATCACTTCCCTAACGCCGGGCTCGTATACGGTCACAAGTGCGCCTGTCACGGCAGGCGATGGACGCTACGCGGCATCCCCGAGTTCCCAGCCCATCGCGGTCGTCGCCGGCACCGTGCCAGCGGTCGCGACGGTGACATACGCACTCGCGAGCGGGAGCCTAACGGTAACAATCAATGGCCTCGCCGCGGGAACCAACGCGTCGGTCACCGTGACCGGACCAGGCGGGTTTTCACGTTGCCTAACGGCCACCCTGACCCTAACGCTGCTCGACCCCGGCACCTACACGATCGCAGCGTCCGAAGTGGCGACGCCGAACACGCGCTTCGCCGCTCAGCCGGCGACTCAAACCGCTACCGTAACAGCCGCAGCTACACCCTCGGCCGTGACAGTCACGTATTCCGCGGCAAGCGGCAGCCTCGCGCTGACGATCCTCGGTCTCCCAACCGGCAGCGATGCGTCGGTCAGTGTCACCGGCCCCAGTGCGTTCTCGCGCACGTTGACAGCAACGACCACGCTCGCTCTTCTCGCACCGGGCGACTACGTAGTGACGAGTGCAGACGTGCAGACCGCCAACTTCACGTATCGCGGCACAGGTCCGGCGTCTCGGAAGATCGCGGTCCCCGCATCAACGGTCGCCGCGGCCGTCACGGTTTCATATCAGGCGATCGATGGAGCGCTCACGGTGACGATAGCGGGCCTCCCGACCGGCGGTGCGGCCAATGTGAGCATGACCGGGCCGGCCGGATTCTCCGCGACGATCACGGCCACGCAAACGCGGCAACGCCTCGCGGTCGGCAACTACAGCCTAACGGCAGCACCCGTCAATACAGCCTCGGGCATATACGATGGGACGCCGGATACGCCGACCGTGACCGTTACCGCGGGCACGACAACCAGCCTAACGGTCACCTACGCTCTATCGACAGCGTTGCGTCTGCAACCAGTGGCCAGCGGCCTGTCGCGCCCATTGCAGCTCCTGTCTCCACCTAACGAGAACACTCGATTCATGGTCGTCGAGCAGACGGGGCGCATCCGACTCATCAAGAACGGCCAGCTGCTCGCGCAACCGTTCTTGGATTTGACCGCGCGCATCTTCGTACCGCAGTTGTCCGATGATGAACGTGGCGCGCTAGGCATCGCCTTCCATCCGCAGTACGCAACGAACGGCCAGTTCTTCGTCTATTACATCTCGAGCGCGCACAGCATCGTCGTCGAGCGCTTTCAGGTGTCCGCCAATCCCGATGTCGCGCAGCCCAATGGCAGCATCGTCCTTTCGCTCCCCAAGAGCGATCCGTACCACAACGGCGGCGCACTGGCGTTCGGCCCGGATGGCTACCTGTATATCGGCATCGGCGACGGCGAATGCTGCAACGATCCGAATAACAACGGCCAGTCCACGAATACGCTCTTCGCCAAGATCTTGCGCATCGACGTCAGCACCACTCCGTACTCAGTGCCGCCGACCAACCCCTTCGTCGGTCAAAGCGGACGCCGCGGAGAAATCTGGGCGTACGGCCTGCGCAACCCCTGGCGCATCGATATCGATGCCGCGGGCGGGACACTATACATCGGCGATGTCGGCGAAGATTCGTTTGAGGAAGTGAACGCGCTGGGCCTAACGCAAGCCGGTGTGAATCTGGGATGGAATACAATGGAAGGCCCGCAGTGTCGCGCCTTCCCCGGCTGTAGTACTCAGGGCCTAACGCCGCCTGTCCTGTCCTACAGTCATGCCGTGGGCTGCTCCATCATCGGCGGCTACGTATATCGCGGCACCCAGTTGCCGGAGCTCACGGGACACTACTTCTACTCTGATCTCTGCAGCGGCTTCCTGCGATCCTTCCGCTTCGTCAACGGTGCGGCGACGCAGCAGCGCGACTGGGGGATCCCGTCGCCGGGCTTTGTGACGTCGTTCGGCAAGGACGCGAATGGGGAGCTGTACATGCTCACGCTCGCCGGCGGCGTCTTCCGCATAGCGCGGCAGTAGTTCTCAGGTCGATACGACGCTCGATTCTGGTATGAGCCCAGCGCTCCGGCGTGAGACGAAACGCGCGGACCGGACGTGGAATGAGTAGGCACAATCGGTGACGGCATTGGGGGTCGCTCACCACCGCCCTACTTCGACGCTGGAGAACACATGCGCGCCGCACACTTCATCCCCGTCGTCCTCGTGGCCATCATACCACTGAGCGGGACCGCAACCGGCCAGGCCACACGCTCCTCACCCACTATCCGGTTCGCCGCGGGTGGAGCGCTCACGTACGGTAACCTTTCCGGCGGCGACTTCAGCGGCAGCAAGGGTGCCGCGGGTTTCGACGTCAGCGCCGGCGTGGCGCGAGGACCGCTGTCGCTGCTCTTGGGCTACGACCGGACGAACCATGGCCACGACGACGCGAGCGGCGACTTCGTCGTGAGCAACATCTACGTGGAGCCGCGCTTCGCGTTCGCGAGGAGCAGCGCGCGCCTAACGCCGTACGTCGCAGCGCGGCTGGGCCGTGCGATGGCGACATTCGAGGGGTCCCCCGGGTTCAGCCAGGATGCCAGCGGCTACATCGTCGGACTGGGCGGCGGGATCCTCTGGCCGCTGCGCGGTGCGTTCAGCGCGGATGGGGCGGTGCACCTCGCCCGCGAATCGCACGACTACAGCTACGACAGCCCCGGAGGTGATTACTCCAGCGCGGAGAAAGGGAACCGTATCAGCCTGCGCGTCGGGATACGCTGGGCGCCGAACAAGTAGGCTGCGACAGACGGCCATCCACCCCTTTGTATCGAATAGGCATGGAGTAACAGGGGTAGAGAGGGGGGAGGTTAGTCAACATGCATAACGAGAAAAGGGCCCGAGCAAATGCCCGGGCCCACTTTCGCTGTTCCCTACCCCTAACCCTATCCCTACTCCTAGGTTTTAGTACATCCCACCCATGCCGCCACCCGGCGGACCGGCCGGGGCTGGCTTCTCTTCTTTCTTCTCGACGACAATCGCTTCCGTCGTGAGCAGAAGGCTCGCGATCGACGCCGCGTTCTGTAGCGCCGTACGAGCGACCTTCGTGGGATCGATGACGCCAGCCTGCGTTAGGTTCTCGTACGCATCGGTCAGCGCGTTGTAGCCGAACGCGTCGTCCTTCGACGAACGCACTTTCTCGACAACAATCGAGCCTTCCGCGCCGGCGTTCTGCGCGATCATGCGAATCGGCTCTTCGAGCGCGCGACGCACGATCTCGACGCCGATCTGCTCGTCCTGCTCCTCGAGCTTGAGCGACTTGAGCGAGCGCTGCGAACGCAGGAACGCAACGCCGCCGCCCGGGACAATTCCCTCTTCAACCGCCGCACGTGTCGCGTGCAGCGCGTCCTCGACGCGCGCCTTCTTCTCCTTCATCTCGCTCTCGGTCGCCGCGCCAACGTTCACGACTGCGACGCCACCAGCGAGCTTCGCCTTACGCTCCTGCAGCTTCTCCTTGTCGTAATCCGACGTCGCCTTCTCGATCGCGGCGTCGATCTCCTTGATGCGACCCTTGATCTTGTCGGCTTCGCCGGCACCGTCGATGATCGTCGTGTTGTCCTTGTCGACGACGATACGCTTGGCCTTGCCGAGATCGGAGATGACAGCGTTCTCGAGCTTGAAGCCGACTTCCTCCGAGATCACCTGGCCGTTCGTTAGGATCGCGATGTCCTGCAGCATCGCCTTGCGACGATCGCCGAAGCCGGGTGCCTTGACCGCGCCGACCTTGAGCGTGCCACGCAGTTTGTTCACGACCAGCGTCGCGAGCGCTTCGCCTTCGACATCCTCGGCGATGATGAGCAGCGGCTTTCCGAACTGCGCGACCTTCTCCAGCACGGGAAGCAGATCCTTCATCGACGAGATCTTCTTGTCGTGGATCAGGATCAGCGCGTCCTCGAGCGCCGCTTCCATCTTGTCCGGATCGGTGACGAAGTAGGGCGAGATGTAGCCACGGTCGAACTGCATGCCGTCGACTGTCTCGAGAGTCGTCTCGATACCGCGCGCCTCTTCGACTGTGATGACACCGTCCTTGCCGACCTTCTCCATCGCGTCCGCGATGAGGTCCCCGATCTCCTTATCGTTGTTCGCCGAGATCGACGCGACCTGCGCGATTTCTTTCTTCCCAGCCGTCGGAACCGAGATTTTCTTGAGTTCCTCGACGACCGAACCAACAGCGCGATCGATGCCGCGCTTGAGCGCCATTGGGTTGGCGCCAGCGGTGACGTTCCTGAGTCCTTCACGGAAGATTGCCTGAGCGAGCACGGTGGCGGTCGTGGTGCCGTCGCCCGCGATGTCCGACGTCTTGGTCGCGACTTCCTTCACCATCTGCGCGCCCATGTTCTCGAGCGAATCGGCCAGCTCGACTTCCTTGGCGACCGTGACGCCGTCCTTTGTAACCGTCGGGGCGCCGAACTTCTTTTCGATGACAACGTTCCGGCCCTTGGGGCCGAGTGTGACCTTCACTGCCTCGGAGAGCTTGTCGACGCCGCGCTTGAGCGCCGCTCTCGCCTCAGTATTGAAATGGAGTTCCTTTGCAGCCATTGCGATTGCTCCTGATCGGAGATGATCTCGTTAGGTGAGTGCCTGAGTTGGCGAACGCTTAATTGATGATCGCGAGCACGTCCGACTCGCGCAGGATGAGCAGCTGTTCGCCATCGACGGTGACTTCCGTGCCGCTGTACTTGCCGTAGAGGACCTTGTCGCCCGCCTTCACATCCATGGGCACGCGCTTCCCATCCTCGAAGCGTCCGGGGCCCACCGCAACGATCTCTCCTTGCTGCGGCTTTTCCTTGGCGGTGTCCGGGATATACAAGCCGCCGCGCATCGTCTCGGCGTCCTCGAGCGCTCTCACGACTACTCGGTCCGCGAGTGGGTTTACCTTCACGGACGCTGCGCTTTTCGTAGCCATAGCGTATCACCCCTCCTTAATTGGGCATTTGATGATGACTTAGCACTCGTCTAACCGGAGTGCTAACAGGGCCACAAGTCTAACCGGGCGGGGATGCCTTATCAAGTCGGGAAAGTGCGCAGTGCAGAATCGGCTAAATACCGATTTTACAATACCTTACGACAGAGATCGGCGCGTCGCTGCAGCGACGCCATGCGCGGCGCTTGGTGGAGCGGCTGTAAGCAGCTCGAACGCCATCCGCAGACCGACCAGAGTGAGCTCCGGTGCGACCCGCTCGAACGACTCGCAGAACGGCGCCAGCGCCTCGGCGAGCCCGCCGGTCGCGACGACGAGCGGCTCGTCGTCCCCCGGCCACTCGGCGCGGATACGCCTAACGAGCCCGTCGATCGCCTCAGCCGAACCGAAGACGACACCGGAGCGGATGCAGTCTTCCGTTCGGCGACCGATGACCTCGCTCGGCGCGTACAGCTCGGTCTGAGGGAGCTTGGATGTGCGCCGCACGAGCGTTTCCATCGCTGTGCGCACGCCAGGAGCGATCACGCCGCCCAGGAAGACGGCGTCCTTGGTGATGCAATCGAATGTCGTAGCAGTGCCGAGGTCCACGACGATCGTATCCCGCGCAAACAGGCGGCTCGCTGCGAGCGTGTTGAGGATGCGGTCGGCACCGACAGTCTGAGGCTCGATGACGTCGAGCGTGATCGGCAGCGCCGACCTGCCATCAACAATAATGGGCCGCACCCGCGTTAGGTTCTGACACGCGTCGGCGAGTGGCGCCGTGAGCATCGGCACGACAGAGCCGATGCAGACTCCGGTTATTTCATTGGGCGCGATGCCCGCGCCGTGCAGCAGACCGCCGATGACAAGTGCGAGCTCGTCAGCCGTTCGTGCCACGTCGGTGGTGATGCGCCAGTGTGCGCGCAAATCCTCAGCGGAGAAGCAGCCGATCGTCGTTTCTGTGTTGCCGACGTCGAAGACCAAGAGCATAGGTCAAAGGTCAGAGGTCAAAGGTCAAAGCCCTCAAGCTTTCACCTCAGGCTCCAGCTCAAGCGTACCTGTAAGATACCGCCGCTCGCCGGCAGAGGTCTTGACCACCAATTCGCCGTCCGCGTTGATCCCTTGGACGACGCCTTCGGCGGGTGTGCGGCAACGACGTCCCACACTCAAGTCGCGTGCGGCGTACGCGGCCAGCTCCGAAGCTCCTAACGACCCTCTCGCCGCCGCAGCTGCGCGTACCGCAGGAATCGTCTCAGCCAGGACTTCGCGTCGCGTAGCCGTATTCGTTAGGTGTGCCGCATGAGGAATCGCGTCCGGCGCCGAGAAGTTGATCCCAATGCCGATTGCAACCCAGTCGAGGCGCTGGTTGTGCCAACGCGCTTCGAGCAGGATTCCGCCCAGTTTGTCGCCGGCCACGTACAGGTCGTTGGGCCACTTGAGCTGGATAGGGCCCGTCGTCCAACGCTCCAACACTCCCGCGAGGCGGAGTCCAATCCGCAGCGGGAGAACCGCGAGAGCGCTCGCGTCATTGGGGCGTTCGAGCAGCGTGAGCCAGAGGCCCTTGCCGGCAGGCGACGCCCAGCGACGACCACCGCGTCCCCGCCCCGCGCTTTGCGCCGCGGCGACCACCAATGAGCCGGCTGGCAAGCCCTGGTCGCCTAACGAAGCAGCGATGTCCATCGTCGACGTCACTTCTTCGTACAGCTGTACGACCGGAAGATCCAGCTCGCGTGAAATGGCGTCGCTAGTGAGCCCGTCCAGTTCCGCGGCCAGAGCGTCAGCCACGCGCGGCCACGAGCGCCAGGATGCCGGCGCCTAACAACAACCGGTAGAGCGCGAAGATGCCGAACGAGTGGCGCGCCAGGTAGCGCAGCAGCACGGCGATGGCGAGCCAGGAGCTGAGCGCGGCGGCCAATACGCCAGCCACGAGTGGTGCGGAAAAGCCGCCTTCGGCTACCGCGTCGGGGACCTTCACCACGGCGGCCGCCGCCGTGATCGGCATACTCAGCAGGAAGCTGAAGACCGCGGCGCTCTGACGGTCCAAACGCAGGAGACGCGCCGCGGTCATTGTAGCGCCCGACCGCGAGACACCGGGAACGAGGGCGAACGACTGCGCGAGGCCAACGAGCAACGCGTGGCGCCAGCTCATTGCATGAAGCGGCCGATCGGCTGCCGGATAACGATCGGCGGCCCACAGAATGACTCCCATGATCATCAGCATGACGGCGATCAGAGCGGGCGCACGCAACGTTGTTTCCGCGGCGTCCTCCAGAAGCACGCCAGCAATGGCACCCGGAATCGTGCCGATGACAAGAAAAACGACGCGCCACTCTTCTGGCGTGGTGACCTTTCGTTGCCGCAGGATCGCTACGCCTGACCGCGCCAGCGCGATCCATTCGCGCCGGAAGTACCATAGTACCGCGACAAGCGTCCCCAGGTGCAATGCGACGTCGAAAGCCAAGCCCGCGTACTGCCAACCAAAAACCCAGGGTGCGAGCGCGAGATGGGCCGACGAGCTAATCGGAAGGAACTCGGCGAGGCCTTGCAACACGCCGAGCACGATCGCCTGAAAGACCGTCATTCGTTAGGCTGGCGACTTCGTGGCTGGCGGCAATGCCGCCGCGCCGGCGATGGCGTCGACGTACAGTGCTTCGTAGCGGCTCACGATCTGATCCCGCGAAAAGCGCGCGCGGGCATCGGCGGCTGCGGCTTCGCTCATTGTGCGCCAGCGCGCTGGATCGCCGAGGATGTCGATCGCAGCCTGGACCATCGCGTCGAGATCACCGACCGGCCGCAGCATGCCGGTCTCCCCTTCCCGAACCACTTCGGGAAGGCCGCCGGCTAGCGAACCCACCACGGGAACGCCACACGCCAACGCTTCGAGCGCGCTCAGACCAAATGACTCGAAGTTGCTAGGAAGGAGAAAGAGATCAGATGATGCGAGTAGCGGCGCGACCGTGTCGATCTTGCCGAGAAAGTGCACCGAGTCGGCCAGGCCCTGTTCGCGCGCTTCGTCCTCGGCGTCCGCGCGGTCGGGACCATCGCCGACCATAACGAGTATGCTCGGGATTTCCTGCTGCACACGCGCGAAGATGCGCACGACGTCGCGCACGCGCTTGACGTCGCGGAAGTTGGAAACATGGATGAGCACCTTCTTGTCGCCCGCTACTTCGCGCAGTTGCGCTGCATAACGAGCGCGACGGTAAACATCCGGGTCGATGAAGTTGTGTATGACCTCGACGTCACAGCCGGTGCAGCCGAACGCGGCGATTGTTTCCTTCTTCAGGAAGACCGAAACTGCGGTGATGCGATCGGATTTCTCGATCGAGAAGCGCGTGATCGGATAGTACGAGCGATCCTGCCCGACGAGCGTTATGTCGGTCCCGTGAAGCGTCGTGATGACAGTGATGTCGTCGCCATCCTTGCGCAGCATTTCCTTGGCGATCCACGCGCTCGTGGCGTGCGGGATCGCGTAATGCACGTGCAGGAGATCGAGCTTGTGCGTGCGCACGACTTCGTGCATGCGCACGGCAAGCGCGAGGTCGTAAGGCGGATATTCAAAAAGCGGATACTTCCCGACGTCTACTTCATGCAGATAGACGCGGGGAAGGAAGCGAGGAAGACGAAACGGTTGGCGGTAGGTGATGAAGTGCACCTCGTGCCCGCGCGCCGCAAGCGCCATCCCCAGCTCAGTCGCGACGGCACCGGAGCCGCCGTACGTCGGATAACACGTAATGCCGACACGCATGGCCACTATGCGTCTCCTCGCCACCAGGCGAGCGCCCGTTCAAATGCTACTGGCTCGTTAGGATCGAGTGTTTGCATGTCACCGTGAAGTTGGTGCCGAAACCAGGTTCGTTGACGCTTGGCGTACTGGCGCGTGTCCTGAATGATACGGCTCCGCACCGACGCCAGATCAAGAGCTTCGTCGGCTGCAACATAACGACGGAGCGTCTCATAACCCGTAGCATTCCAGGCCGGCGCTGTGGATGGCACGTCTGAAACGAGCCGGCGTACCTCATCTATCCAGCCGCTGTTGAGCATGGTGTCAACGCGATTCTCGATCACCTGCGCGAGTGGTTTGCCAGGATCTACAACCAGGTAGCGCGCGCTGACACCTGCTTCGGAGACCACCTCGCGGAAGTGATCGGACAGCCGGCGGCCGGTGAGCAGCGCTATCTCGAGAGCGCGAAGCAGCTGCGTGCGACCGAGCGTACTGCGGGGCGGATCTAGCTGGACACACCATTCGCGCAGAGTTGGGGTGTTCATAGTCGCCAAATAGCGGCCAAGCTCCGCGCGATGACTGGCGTCGAGCTCAGGCTCGGGAAAGAGCGGCTGCACGAGCGCGCGGACATAGAAGCCAGTTCCTCCGACGACTACGATATCGCGGCCCAGCGCGCGGAAGTCCGCAATCGCTGCGCGCGCAAGGCCGGCGAACTTCGCAGCGGAGTAGCGCTCCTCGGGACCGGCGACGTCGATGCCGATGTGCGGGATCTCTCTCCTCTCGTTAGGTGATGGCTTCGCCGTGCCAATGTCGAACCCGCGGTAAATCTGGCGCGAGTCGGCGCTGATAATGGCGGCGCCGGTGCTACGAGCGAGCGCGAGTGCGAGGACTGATTTTCCGGCGGCGGTGGGCCCGACGATGACCCGGAGCCTAACGTCGGCCAAACCGGCGCTCCAGCTCCAGCCATGAGAGCCGTACCACAGCCGAGCGACCGTGCACGTCGTGCGCCGCGAACGATACGCGCGACAGATCGCGCAACAGCGCCTGCATCTCGCCGCTCTGCAGCGCGTCACCGGCCTTGATCGCGGCCTTGCACGCCATCGTTGCCACCAGGTGCTCGTGGCGACTATGCACGGCGGGCCCGCGATCGCCAGTCAGGCTCGCCAGCGTCTCGCGCAGACAGCGCATCGCGTCGAAGCGCGCGTGTAACACGGGGACGCTGTGCACCACGATGCTCTGCCCACCAAAGTCCTCGATCTCGAAGCCGATCTTCTCGAGGTCGGCGCGATGCTCGTCGAGCGCCTCCTGCTCGCTGCTGCTCAGATGCAGCGTCTCGGGAAAGAGCAACCGCTGCGAAGGCGCCCGTCCCGCTTCGAACGCGTGCATGAGTCGATCGTACACTACGCGCTCGTGTGCGCTGTGCTGATCGACGAGGACGACGCCGTCCTCGTGCTCGTAGAGCAGGTACGTGCGCCGCAGCTGGATGCTGTCGAATTGAAGCGTTTCTTGCCGCAGCGGCTGTTCCGCCGGCGAGTCGACTTCCAGCTCCACGGCGAACAGCGTGTCCTCGTCAGGGGGCGCGGCCGGCATCGGAAGCGTCGCCGAGCCAGCGCCGTTACCTTCGTCGAAATATGGTGGCGCTTCGTTAGGCAGTGGCGCCTCGACGCTGCGCGCCGTCGGGCGCCAGCGCGTGAACACCGCCGCACTGTCGCTGGTGCCGAGCGCCCGCCGAACGGCCGTCTCGATCGCGCGCTCCACGGTCCAACGATCGCGGAAGCGCACTTCAGCCTTTGCCGGATGCACATTGACGTCCACCAGATCGCCCGGGAGCGTGACTTCGAGGATGAGCGATGGACGCACACCGGCTGGCAGCGTACTGCGATACGCAGCTTCTGCCGCGCGGACCATCCCGGCGTCGCGCACCGGACGTCCGTTCACGAGGAGCGCCGCACGACGCGTCGCTGTCCCGACGTCGGAAGGACGTTCGGCAAGGCCCATCACAGTAAGCGGCCCGTGAATGTCACTCACGTCGATGAACCGATCCGCAGAACGCGAGCCCCACAGCGTGGCGATGCGCGCGCGCAGCTTTTGCGTGGGTGGCAGATCGACCAGGGCGCGCCCCTGGTGCGCGAGCGTTAGGTGCACGTCACGCCTCGCCAGTGCGACGTTCGTTACAACATCGACGATCGCACGCCACTCGCTCCGTGCGCTGCGCAAAAACTTCCTCCGCGCCGGCACATTATAGAAGAGATCGCGCACAACGACAGTCGTTCCACGTTGTCGCACGGCTTGCTCGGTCGCCTCCAGGGCTCCGCCGCTCACACGCAGGCGCGTGCCGGGTGGCACATTAGGCGCCGTTACAAGCTCGAAGCGAGATACGGAGGCAATGGAGGGCAAGGCCTCGCCGCGAAATCCAAAGGTCGCAACACCGACGAGATCGGACACTGCGCGAATCTTTGACGTCGCGTGGCGCTCGATTGCCAGGCGTGCGTCCTCCGGTGACATGCCGATGCCGTCGTCGCTCACGCGAATACACGCGAGTCCCCCATCGTCCACTTCGACGTCGATGCGCGTCGCGCCGGCGTCGAGCGCGTTTTCGATCAGCTCCTTGACCGCAGACGCGGGACGCTCGACGACCTCACCTGCCGCGATCTGGTCGGCGACGGCGGACGGGAGGACAGCAACGCGCGTCGCAACGTTCGCGCTGGCGCCAACTAGAGTAGAGCCGAGCGGCACCTCAGTCGCGAACCTCGAGTGACACGAGACCTTCCGTCGGAAGCCAGCCTTCACGGCCGTCAGCGAGGCGAACAAAGGTCCACGTCCCGCGCGCGGTGGGAGTGCGCACCGTCTCGCCGAGCATCACCTCTTCGGCGAGATCGGCACCTAACGAGGGGCCGTTGCGCAGCCGTTCGGGAACGCGCACCACCGCGGCCTGCCGGCCGTGTGCGATCTCGCTCAGCCGAACGCCAATCACGAGCGCCGCGCCAGCGACGATGAGCGATCCCGTTGCCACGATGGACGTCCGGCGGCGCCGAAGCGGCCGCAGCCCCCACGCTGCCGCCCAAGCCGCGGCGCCGAGCCACACCACGACGCTCAATGGAAGTGGCGGAACGTCGCCGAGGAATCCGCTGCGGAAGCTGGGCACGAAGTCGAGTCTTTCACGCGTTTCGCTGTCCAGCGGATCTAAACGCAGCGCACGTTGCCATGCGACGGCGGCAGCAGCGGTGTCGTGCGCCTGCCACGCGCTGGTCCCGGAATTCGCCCATGCGTCGGCAGCACGTGGCTCCGCGGCCGCCAACGCAGCGAAGACGCGCTGCGCCGAGGAGTAAGCGCCCGACTGGTAAAGAACAACGCCGCGCTCGAATGCCTGTGCATCGACAGATGACCCTTGGCTCGCTCCTGCTACTGACGTACCGGCAACGACCAAGAACGCCGACGCAAAACCGCCGAGCCTACCTAACGAGGATCGCCGATGCGTCGCTTCGCGATCGATGGCGTCGAAGATCCTGGCCGCTCGCGCGGCGACGGACGGATCGCTGGGTTGTTGTGAGCCGCCGAAGACAGCGGCGTCCAGTTCGGCATGCAAGTGCGCCGCTTGATGCGCGGTGTCGCGCGTAACTCCGCGCCGCCGAAGCGCGCGTACTATGCGGCGCGGGTCAGCCAAGGTCGCCGCATCCACTTGCAGTCGGTCAGCGAGAGCGGTCGTAAGAGCGCGGCGGACTGCAGCTCCGCTCGTCGACCTGCTGTGCGCCGCCAGCTGATGCAGGGCGTGTCCCTTGCGACGCACAGCACGCCGTCGCACGCGCCTAACGAACGCGACACCGGCTGCCGGGATCGGAGCGGCAATCAGGGCCAGCCAATACGTCGCATGGGACGAAATCGGCGGCGGCAGCGCTCCGCGATAAGAGCGCCGAATGCTCAGCGGCTCCGCTCCCTCACCAACTTGCGCGCGAGTCGCGACGAGCGTTCCCGGCCCGATACTCAACTCCAGATCCGGCACTGTCGCGCCTGTGTACTGCCGTGCGTAGGGGTCGAAGTACGCGTATTGCAGTGCGGGTACGCTCTGCGCACCAGCAGTTGTAGGCGTCACGATGTAATCGAATTCCTTGACGCCGCGTACCAACGGCCCCGTCGTGTCGATCTGCACGCGCTCCGGCCCTTGCACCAGCTGGGCCCACGTTAGGCGAACGCTCGGCCGTGGAAGCAGTGCAACATTCCCAACGCCCCGTACGGACACGGTAAGAACGAACGGCCGCCCAACCTGGGGCCGATCGGTATCGGCGCGACGTTCGATGCCGAGCATGCCAACCGCTCCCGCGAAACCCGCGGGGCGCCCGGCCGGAGCTGGCGGCGGATCACGCGCGATGACCGTTAGGCTTTCGGCGCGCAACGTGCGGCTTTCCTCTCTGCTAAAGAAGGACGTGGAAAGCGGCAGCGAGTAGCTGAGCCGCGCCGGTGCGATGGCGTGGCGTCCGGCGACGAGCGGGAAGATCGCGCGCTGAAAGACGTGCACCTCGTAGCGCCGAGCCCCCACCATGCGAGTGAACGTCGTCGGCGAAGAGAGGTCGTAGCCCAGCATCGCACGAAGCTCGGGCGGAATGAATTCCGGATTGCGGCGCAAACGCGCGCGCGCGTCTTCGGCGATGAAGACGCCGACCTGATACGTCGCCTGCTGCCCGACGAAAATGTCGCGCGGCAGGAGGATCGCGTGGAAGGCAATGTCAGCCGATGGATCGACAGGCGCTTGCGCGACGACAGCCGGCGCTTGCGCCACCAACGACAGCGGACACGCGACGATCGCCGCCAAAAGAGCGTGCAAACGCAACGTGCTCACCAGTCTTTGCCCACGTTAGGCGGCCGTGGACGATTCTGCTGCTGCCTTCCCTGCACCTGCCGCTCTTCGCGCGCAGCGCTATTGAGCAGCTGCTCCGCCTGCTGCTCACCCAGACCGCCGGCCGGCCGTTGGCTCGCCGGTTGATCTTCGGGACGCTCCCCGCCGCCGCCACCACCACCACCACCACCTCCTCCACCACCACCGCCGTTCTTCTCCTCTGCGCGCAGAGCCAGTTCGTAATTCCACTTCGCGTCAAAGTCGTCCGACCGCATGCGCAGCGCGCGCTTGTAATTCTCAAGCGCACCATCTAGAGCCTGACGAGTGCTGTCTGACGAAGGCTCACTCTTGAGCCCGCGCTTGAGATACACGAGGCCAAGGTTGAAGAGCGATCGGAAGCGCAGCTCTTCATCGCGCACTCGCACGCTGCGCTCCAGCGGTTCGGCCGCAGGGCCAAGCGAGTCCATTGTGACGAGCGCCGTCCCGTAGTCGTACGCCAGCGTCCCAGACGTCGGCGCACGTTCGAGTGCATAACGATAGAGCGCCGCCGCACGGGCAACGTCACCGGCGTGGTACGCCTTTGCCGCGTCGGCCGCGTAGCGCGACGGCATGTGACAACTCGCGAGCGCCAGCAATAGGACGGTCGCCGTTGCCAGCGCGCGCGCCTGCACCCTGATCGGCGCGTGCCGGCGTTCGCGCAGCCACGTGTCGAGTATGAGTAGCAACAGCGCTGGCAGGACCAGCCACTGAAAGCGCGGTGTGCGTGTGCGTCCAGCTTGAATCGTGCGCGCGGTCGTACGCAGTTCGGAGAGTGCCTGACGCACGCGCGACGCCTTATCGCTCGCGTTCGCCTCTACGAACGTGCCGCGCGTCGCCGTGGCCATCGCCGAGAGCAATTCAGCGTGGTACCGCGTCGTCACGATGTTCCCGTTCTCATCGCGCTTGCTCGTTATGCGATCACCCTCGCGAATGGGGATCGTGGCCCCTTCGGTCGTGCCGAAGCCCACGGTCACTATCGTAATGCCGTTGCTGGCCGCGCGCTGCGCCGCAGTTGCGACTTCCTGCGCCTCCTCGAACGCCTCGCCGTCGCTCATGACGACGACGGCTTTGTCCCCGGCAGACTGCGTGGCGAGCAATAGATCGGTGGCTTGATTAACAGTTCGCGACAGGGAGCTGCCTGCTTGGCCGACGATCGACGGATCGAGGTTGTCAAGAAAGAGCTCGAGCGCACCTTCGTCGCCAGTCAGCGGAGTGAGGATGTAGCTGCGTCCGGCGAAGGCGAGCATGGCGAAGCGATCCGCCGGCGACAGCGCCCACAACCGTCGCACTTCCTGCTTCAACCGGTCGAGACGGCTAGGGCGCTCATCCTGCGCCAGCATCGACATTGAGGCATCGAGCGCGAGCACTACGTCGATCCCCTCGCCGCGCACAGCGCGCTGCTCCACGCCCCAACGCGGCCCGGCAAACGCGATGGCCGCTAGAGCGACTGCCGCGCCTAACCGCACCGCGCGACCGCGCCCCTGATCCAGCGATCCAGCAGGGACCAATCGCGCGAGGAGCGGATCTTCCGCGAAGCGGTGCAGGCTTTGCCGGCGGCGGCGTAGTTCGAGCATAAGGCCGGCAACAACAGCAGCGCCTAACAAGAGAGCTAGCGGCACAAACCAGAGCAAGTCGAACGTCATGCGGCCGCCTGCGCTGGAGCTGAACTCTTCGCGGCCTGCTGCGCCGCGTGGATCTGCTCAACGATCTGGCGTGCTTCACTGCCCAGCTGCGTAGCCTGCGCCGCTGTCACCGGTCGTCGCGCGAACTTGATCAGGTCGGCCTCCACGAGGAGCGCGGCGAGTCGGTTGGCCGGGATCAGCGACACCTCCTGGATCGACGACAGCAACTCGGCTGTGGTCAGCGCCAAGTCCGCGCGCTCGTCGATGCGAGCCACATACTCTCGTAGCACTTCAACCATGAGCGCGACATAACGACCACGCTCCCCTGCTTCGACAAGCCCCAAGCCCTGCACACGCGCGAAGCCAGCGAGCGCTTCCTCGTAAGGATCGATCGGCGTGATGAGCTTGAGGCGCCGACGCCGGCGCAACCACCACCACACGAGTGCCGCGATAGCCGCTATCGCTAAAGCAACGAGTACCCACAGCCACCACGGTGCCGGAATCGCCATGACGTCGCGTGCCGGCTTCGGGACGTGCAGCGTCGTGTCGGCCGGCAGTACGCTGGCCACGAAAATAAACGCTTCGCCTAACGGGACTTCGCTGACCTCGCGTCCGATCGCGACGCGAACATCGCCTAACCGGATGGCGATGCGTCCGACGTCCCACGCCGCAACGCGATACACAGCCGTCTGGTCGGTGGCTGTAGAATCCTGCGCCGCGGTGATCTGTACCGGATCGATCGCCTCGACCTTGCCGGCTGAATCTGGGGCATCAGGAAAGCCGATGTCTGCGCCGAGTGGCGCCTTCACGCGCACGATCACACGGAACGGATCGCCGACTGTGACGGTCTCCGGCTGTACAACGATGGCGCGCTGCACGCGGATGTCCTGCACGCTTTGCATTGCCACGAGCGTCAGCATCAGCAGCGTGCCGATCATCAGCGTCTGGCTCTCCCTCGCCGGCGTTCACGCGCGCGGAAGAAGCGCAGCAGCGCCTCGATATAGGGCGCATTCGTTTTGAGCGGGATTTCGTCGATAGCGAGACGCCGCAGCATTTTGCGCCGAATGAGCCGCTGGCCATTCGCTGCTTCCTTGAAGCCTGCGCGCACGCGCGAGTCCCCGGTATCCAGCTCGACAGTGGCGCCGGTTTCAGGGTCCACAAAGCGCGCCAGACCCACGTTAGGCAGCTCACCCTCACGCGGATCCTCGATCGTCGCCACGACGAGGTCGTGCCGCTGAGCCGTGAGCTTGAGCGAACGTTCCAGCCCCTCCTCGATGAGATCGGAGAGGAGGAAGACGATCGCATGGCGCGACGTCAGCATCCCGCGCAGATACTCCAGCGCTCCGGCGATGTCGGTTCCGCGACCTTCGGGTTCGTGCAACAGGATGTCGCGGATCACACGCAGCGCATGGCGCCTTCCTTTGCGCGGCGGGACGACATGCTCAACGCGATCGCTAAACAGCAGCACACCGATGCGATCGTTGTTTCGCACCGCCGACATTGTGAGCAACGCAGCAACTTCCGCCGCCAGCTCCTGCTTGAAACGCCGCGAAGTCCCGAAGTACTCGGAGCCCGAACAATCGACGACGACCATCACGGTCAGCTCGCGTTCCTCGACATAGCGCTTCACATACGTGCGTCCAGTACGTGCCGAGACATTCCAATCGATCGTGCGGACCTCGTCGCCCGGCTGGTACTCGCGCACCTCGGCGAACTCCATCCCCTGCCCTTTGAAGACGGATCTGTACTCGCCGGCAAAGACCGAGTTCACGAGTCCGCGCGTGCGCAGCTCGAGCAGGCGCACTTGGCGCAGCACCTCGGGAGGAACACCTAACGTGCGACGCTGGCGCGCCTCGACCGAGGACTCAAAGGGTCGCTCCGCCCTTTGACCTTCGACCTGTGACCTTTGACCTTCGACCTTTGGCCTTAGACCTGCCGTCATGGACTCTCTATCGCTCCAAGAATGCGCTTCACGATGTCATCCGAAGTCACATCCTCGGCTTCGGCTTCGTACGTCGTTAGGACGCGATGCCGGAGCACGTCAGGCGCCATCGCCTTGACGTCGTCAGGCGTCACGTAGGTGCGGCCGCGCAAGAACGCGTGCGCGCGCGCGCTCTGCGCCAACGCGATCGTCGCACGCGGTGATGCGCCGAACTCGATCAGCGGCGTTAGGTCCTTGAGCTTGGCTTCGGCTGGCCGCCGAGTCGCCGTCACGATGTCCACGATGTAGTCGACCACTCGCTCATCCATGTACAGCTCGGCGATGCGCCTGCGAGCGTCGAGAATCGCGCTGGGAGACGCAACGACTTCGATCGGAATTGGGATGCCGCTCGCCATGCGCCGCATGATTTCCTTCTCTTCGTCGCGCGACGGGTAGTCCACGTGCAGCTTGAGCATGAAACGGTCGACCTGCGCCTCGGGAAGCGGATACGTCCCTTCTTGCTCGATCGGATTCTGCGTCGCGAGTACGAGGAACGGTTCTTCCAGCCGAAAGGTGTGCCCGCCTAACGTGACCTGCTTCTCCTGCATCGCCTCGAGCAGCGCCGCTTGCACCTTGGCCGGCGCGCGGTTGATCTCGTCCGCCAGCACGATGTTCGCGAAAATCGGGCCCCTCTTTACCGTGAACTGACCCGTTGCCTGCTCGAAGACCTGCGTGCCAAGCACGTCGGCCGGTAGCAAGTCGGGCGTGAACTGAATGCGCTGGAAGGTCGTATCGATCGTCTCGGCGAGCGTTCGCACCGTCAACGTCTTCGCCAATCCTGGAACACCTTCGAGGAGCACGTGGCCGCCGGTCAGCAGGCTCACCAGAAGGCGTTCGACCATGTACTCCTGGCCCACGACGCGCTTCCCCACCTGGCGCATCACGGAGTGCACCAGCGCGATGTCAGCCTGGTTTGTAGTCGCTACAGTGGTCGCCACACTTTCTCCGTGCGGAATAGAGTTGATTCGAAAAATCAACCAAAGCGGTCGGCTGATAGCGTTGGTTAGATCTTAGCGTCATACCCGCAAGTTTCCCTCCCGCTCCCGCATCAGGTTCAGACGCCATGGGTGGGGTTTATAGAGTCGGACGCCGGTTGCTGTCGATGGCCGCGTCGATCGCGGAGCGTTCGCGCGCTGTGAGTTCCCGGTACGCCCCAGCTGCCAAGTCCCCTAAGCGCACAGGCCCATACTGAGTCCGTCGCAGGCGCTGCACGTAGAGGCCGAGCGCCCTGCACAGGCGCCGAACCTCGCGTTTGCGCCCTTCGGTGAGAGTGACTTCGAAGATCCATGTAGCGCCTTCGCGCCGTGCCTTCGCCGACACAAGTTGGACCGGGCCGTCGTCCAACGTGACGCCGTGCATCGCGCGCTGCGCCGCGAGCTTGGCATCGCCAGTAACCGTCGCTTCGTAGACGCGCTCGATCTTATGACTCGGGTGCGTCAGTGCGTGCGCTGCATCGCCATCCGTCGTGAGAAGCAGCAGACCTTCAGTGTCGAAGTCGAGGCGACCCACATACGTGAGACCCGGAACGTCCGGAACGAATGAGAACACCGTTGGACGGCCGCGCGGGTCGCGCTTGGTCGTCATCACCCCCGCCGGCTTATTGAGAACAAACCACGTCGACGCACGCGGGACGATGTCGATGGCAGTGCCATCAATAGTTAGGCGGTCGCTCGTGGGATCGACGATCTGTCCGATTTGCGCCACGGCATCGTTGACTCGCACTCGGCCCGCCTGCACCAACTCGTCTGCCTTCCGCCTGGACGCGACCCCGGCGCGCGCGAGGGCGCGCTGGATTCGCATTCCACTCCCGCCACTCATGCGACCGGATGCGGCTCCGTCTTCAGGGCGATTGCAAGTTCGTCTGCTCGCGGTAGCTCATCCAAGTGTCGCAGCGCGAAGTGCTCGAGGAAGAGCGACGTCGTGCCGTACAGCAGCGGACGTCCGAGCCCTTCTGCACGTCCGACAACGTCTATGATACCGCGCTCCTGCAGTGATTTGAGAATGCTGCCGACGTTGACGCCGCGAATCCCTTCGATCTCCGCGCGGCCGATGGGCTGGCGATACGCGATGATTGCCAACGTCTCGAGCGCTGCACCGGACAGCCGATGCGGTCGCACGGCGAGTTGCGCGCGTTCGATGACTTCGGCGTACTCGGACCGCGTTAGGATTTGCCATCCGTCGCCTAACTCGACGAGCTCCACGCCATGCCCCTGCACGTCGTAGGTCTCGCGGATCTCGTCCAGCGCAGCGCGCACGGCTGCTGGCGACGCTTCCGGGTCCAGGTCCGCCAGCTCGCCGACCGGGATCGGCCGAGCGCTGGCGAACAGGGCGGCTTCAAGCAACTTGGCCAGCGGGCTCACGGGAGATCCATACGTTGGAGAATGGAGCCAATTGCTCAAGCGATAGCTCGCCACGGCGCGCCATCTCGAGCAGTGCGAGGAGTACCGACAGGATTTGCCACCGTTCCGGCTCGTTCGGTACGATGTCGCGCCAAGCAACGCGCTGACGAAGCGCGAGGACGCCACGGACAGTTGCCATCGCACCGTCTACGTCGAGTGGACGCGGGATGACGTCGTGCAAATCGGGCAACACTGACGTGCGCAACACGCGATCGACGGCGGCGAGCAACTCCACGAGCGACATCGCGAGCGGGGCCTGTGACGGTGCCGGCAGCTCGGGGAGATACGCTCTCGCATAACGGCGGCGCCTGTCGTCCGAAAGGCGTTCCAGATGATCGACGATCTCGCGGATCTGCTGGTATTCGAGCAGGCGGCGCACCAGTTCGGCGCGCGGGTCTTCCCACTCGTCTTCGGAGCCGCTGCGCGGCAGAAGCAACTGCGCCTTGATGCGCAGGAGCCGCGCGGCCATCTCGAGGTAGTCTGCCGCCTGATCCAGGCCTAACGAGCGGATGCGCTGCAGGAACTGCTCGGCGATGCGCGCGATCGGGATGTCGTAGATGTCGACCTTCTCGTCGCGGATGAGCGTGAGGAGCAGATCGAGCGGTCCCGAGTACTCGCTCAGCTCGACGACGAACGGTTCCCGTGCGTCGTCGACAATCATCTCGCGCGCGAGGATCATCCGGCCATCCAGGAAATTGGAAGCAAGAAGGAACGCACCGCACCCATCGCCAGGTCAGTGAGCGTTGTGGCCGGCCACATCCAACGCATGAAGAGCGGCCGACCGATCCCAGTCGCAAAGAGCAGGATCAGGATAAATATCCCGTACATGCCTAACTGCTGATATTTGAGCGACCACGCGGGCGGAAGCAAATACTTCATTACATGCGAACCGTCGAGCGGCGGTATCGGCAGCAGGTTGAAAAACGCGAGTACGAGATTGATCTGGATTCCAGACAGGAACATCACCTGGATGATAGACAGCGTGAGCGCCAGCGCAGGCAAAGCGTTGCCCAAAAGTCCAAGGAGCGGCACGAGAAGCGTGAAGATCAGCGCCAGCACGAGATTCGTCGCGATCCCCGCCAGCGACACGATGATGTCCCCGCGCTTGAAGGTTCTGTAGTTGCGCGGGACCACCGGGACCGGCTTGGCGCCCCCAAAAATGAAACCACCTGACCAGTAGGTCAGGATTGGAAGCAACACCGTCATGAACGGATCGATGTGCTTGAGCGGGTTCCACGTTAGGCGCCCGAGTTGGTACGCCGTTGGATCGCCTTGTTTGAGAGCCGCGTAGCCGTGCGCATACTCATGCGCAACCATGGAGAACAGCAGGACCGGCAGGACGAGCGCGAAGTTCTGGACCTTATCCAATGGCGGCTGGAGGGAGGTGGACGCGCGAACGCGAGCGACGCCGAACTTGGCCGCAAGCTAGCGACGTGTGAAAGCTCAGTAAAGCTGTGTGGCGCCTTGACATGCCTCACAGGCAGGTCTAGCATTCTCCGCTGGCTTTGCTGCTTAACGACTGACGTTTTGGGAGTATTTCGTGCCGCGAATTCGATCGGGCAAAAAGAACATGCGGAAGGCCCGAGCGGCCACCGTTCGCAACCGCGCGCAGCGTGCTGCGCTACGCACCGCGCTCAAGAAGGCTATCTCGTCAGGCGCTGACGTGCCGACGCAGCGCGACGCCGCGTCGCAGCTCGATCGAGCCGCGCGAAAAGGGCTGATCCACAAGAACACCGCGGCGCGTCAGAAGCGCCGCATCGCCAGGCTGGCGAAAGCCTAGTACCGTTCCAACAATGACGCCTAGCGACGCCGCTATGGCCGCGAAGTTGGAACGGCACTAGCGGGCCCGCGCTACATGGCGGCCAGCTCGCCGCCGCAGCGCTCGCAGTACCACTCCGTCGGATAGTTCATCGTGCCGCACTCCTGACAACGGAGTGTCTTGACCTGTTCGGTCGGCACGTCTTTGAGGATCGAGGGAACTGTCGACGGCGTCATCGTCTGCGCGGCCACGCTCCCCCCGCCGCGCTGCTGCTCGGCGGGCGCGGCGCGGCGCCCGGTGAAGGCCGGCGCCGGCGGCTCTACAGGCTCCTCTTCGTTAGGCTCGGCTTCTTCGACAGTGGGTGGCGGCGCTACCGGCTGATGCCCCAGAGCGGGCGTTAGGCGCGAATCTGGAACGACGGACTTGAGGAACGCCAGCTCGTCCATCGGCGGGCGTTCGCGCACAGGCTCCGCCGCTGCCGCGTGAACCGCGGGAGTCGCGCCCGCCGGAGCGCCGATCGCCGCCGCGGCAACGTCGATCGCGGCCAGAACGCCACGCATGCGGTTTAGCTCCGCTTCGATGCCGTGCCGTTCGGAGGCCAGACGCGAGATCGCTTCGTCGCAACGCGTGAACGAGGCCTGAGCTACCTCCGGCGCGAATTCGCCGACGGCGGCGCGCAACTCGTATTCGGCGCGCTCGTCGCGCTTCTCGCCTTCATCGCGCTCGAGCCCAGCGAGACGCACAGCCAGCTCGTGTGCTGAACTGCGCAACTCAGGAGCCCGCTGCACGAGCTGCTCCGTGACTTGGCCGAGCCGCGCGGCGTAATCGCCGCGTACCCGCTCGAGCACATGACCCGGCGCGCTTCCGCGACGCGCATCAAGCTGCGCGATCCACGTTTCGTATTGCTTGCGCTCCTCGAGGAGCGCAGTGAGTGCATCCATGTGGCCGCTCTCGGTCATGACCTACTCCGAGATTCGTTAGGTGTCCGCTGAGTGTTTGCCGCCCGAGCCGCGTGCAAGGCGGCAACGGCGCCAGCCGGCAGCGAACGCGCGCCGCCGAGCGATCGGGCGAGCCAAACGATGCGCGCCCCGTGCTCGAGGCTCTCCATCCGGTGGTGCGCCGAGCTCAGCGTCGTGCCCACTGTCGTCGCTCCGTGATTGGCAAACAGAAACACATCGTGCTCGCTGATATATGGCTCCATCGCATCCGCGACGGCTTCTGATCCGGGAACAACAAAAGGGACGTACGCAATATTACCAAGTTGATAGACCATCTCGGGCAAGACGTCCGCCGGGAGAGTTGCGCCCGCCGCCGCGAACGCCGTCGCGAAAGGTGGGTGTGCATGCACGACTGCGCTTACGTCACTTCGCCTACGGTAGAGGCGGACATGCATCGCTAACTCGGTCGAGGGACGAGATGCGCGCGAGCGCGGCATGTGCGATCCCTCGAGACTCACTTCCACCAAGTCGTCCACCCCGACATCGACTTTGCTAACACCAGCAGGCGTAATAAGCAGGCCATCCCCACCTCGTCCCCGGTCGATCCGGACCGACACATTGCCGTCGGCGCCCGCGATTAGCCCGTGGTCGTACAGTCGTCGACACACCGTGACGACCTGTCGCCTGACCTTGAGCGACACCGTCATAACGATTCCGGTCGGCTACCGCACGTCCAGGTTATGGACGATCCGACCGCTAACGATGGTACAGGTCGCACGCCCTGTCAGCTGCTGTTGTGCATAGGGCGAATTGCGCCCCTTGGACTGAAAATTGGCGGGATCCACGACCCAGGGTCGCTTGGGGTCGAAAATAGTGATGTCGGCCACACTTCCAGCTTTTAGCGAGCCGCCGGGGAGCTTAAAAACTCGAGCCGGCGTGACGGACATCCGATTGACCAACGTTGGCAGATCGAGCGCGCCGGAATGCACGACCTGCGTCAGCATGACTCCGAGCGCGGTCTCGAGGCCCACGATGCCGTTGGGGGCGTCGGCGAATTCGCGTTCCTTCTCGTCGTAGTGGTGCGGGGCGTGGTCGGTGGCAACGAGATCGATCGTGCCGTCGCGCACGGCCTCGCGAAGCGCTGCCACGTCGGCCGCTGTGCGCAGTGGCGGGTTCATTTTGGCGTTGGTGTTGTAACCCTCGACAGAATCCTCAGTGAGCGTCAGGTGGTGTGGGCAGACCTCCGCCGTGACGCGGATGCCGCGCTCCTTCCCCCAGCGAATCAGCTCGACCGACCCCTTCGTGCTCATGTGGCAGAGGTGAACGTGCCCGCCGGTTCTGCGCGCCAGCAGAATGTCGCGGATCACCATGATCTCTTCGGCTTCGTTAGGCACGCCCTTCAAGCCTAGGCGCGCCGAGACGATACCCTCGTTCATCGCGCCGCCCTGAGCGAGCGTCGGCTCCTCGCAGTGGTCCGCGATTGGGATCTCGAACGAACGCGCATACTCGAGGGCGGTGCGCATCAGGTGCGCGCTCACAACTGGTCGTCCGTCGTCGCTGAACGCCACGGCGCCGGCGCCGACCATCTCGCCGAATTCGGCGAGCGCTTCCCCTTTCTGCCCGAGCGAGATCGCGCCGATGGGATACACGCGCGAGGAGTGTGCGCGCATCGCCTGACGCACGATGAAGCCGACGGCGGCCTGATTGTCCGTGACGGGATCCGTGTTAGGCATCGCGCAGATGGCCGTGAATCCGCCCGCCGCGGCTGCTCGGGCGCCTGTGGCGATCGTCTCGACGTCCTCGCGCCCCGGCTCGCGCAGATGGCAGTGCACGTCGATAAATCCGGGCGCGATCACCTGCCCCGCGCAATCGATCACTTGCGGATTGTCGTCGCGCCGCACGTCGCCTAACGAGTTTCCTGCGTGCTCGATCTTTCCGTCGACGACGAGCACGTCGCCGACGGCATCGAGCCCCTGCGAAGGGTCGAGCACGCGCCCTCCGCGCAACAAAAGTGTCGCCTGCTCTGGCCTCTGACCTCTGGCCTCTGGCCTCATCTTTCACCCTTTGCCGCTTCCGCCAGCTCCGGCTTCCCACCGGCAAGCAGATAGAGCACCGCCATTCGTACTGCGACGCCATTCGTCACCTGATCCAGAATCACGCTGTGCGGACCGTCGGCGACGTCGGAGTCGATCTCGACACCGCGATTCATTGGACCGGGGTGCATGATGAGGATGTCGCGCGGCGCACGCTCCAGTTTTTCACGCGTGACGCCGAAGACACGATTGTACTCACGCAGCGAAGGGATATAGCCAGCGGTCATCCGTTCGAGCTGTAGTCGCAGCACGTTGAGGACCTCGGCCCACTCGATGGCTTCCTCAATGCGATGGAAGACCCGTACGCCCAGATCGTCGATCGCGTTAGGCAGGAGCGATCGCGGCCCGCAAACCGCGACGTCGGCGCCGAGCCGCTTGAGTCCCCAGATGTTCGAGCGCGCGACCCGCGAATGCAGAACGTCGCCACATAAACAGACGCGCCGTCCTGCCAGCGTCTTCAGGCGGTCGCGAATCGTGAGCAGATCGAGCAAGCCCTGAGTGGGATGCTCGTGCGTGCCGTCGCCAGCGTTGATGACATTCGAATCGATGCGATCGGCGAGGAAGCGCGCCGCGCCTGACGCCCCGTGCCGAATCACGACCATGTCGATGCGCATCGCTTCGAGGTTGCGCGCGGTGTCCACCAGCGTTTCGCCTTTCTGCACGCTGGAGCCTGACGACGCGACGTTCACCGTGTCGGCCGAAAGTCGCTTCTCGGCGAACTCGAACGAAATGCGCGTGCGCGTGGACGCTTCGAAAAAGAGGTTGACGATAGTCGCGCCGCGCAGCGTCGGAACTTTCTTGATCTGACGCTCGCTGATCTCCTTGAACGGCTCGGCCGTGTCGAGAACGAGGCGGATCTGGTTTGCCGTTAGGTCTTCGAGCCCTAAGAGATCTTTTCCGAGGGGAACGACATGCGGCGCCGGGTCGTTGGCTGTTGCGCCGCGAGGATTCACTCCTCCTCCCTCCGCGGCACTATCACCACCGCGTCCTCGCCATCCAGCTCTTCGACAAGTACGTCCACGCGGTCTCCCGCTGGGACCTCGATGACTTTGCCGACGACGTCGGCGTGAATCGGCAGTTCGCGGCCGCCGCGGTCCACCAGAACAGCCAACGCTATTCGCGCTGGCCGGCCGAAGTCGGCGAGCTCGTCGAGCGCCGCGCGAACCGTGCGCCCGGTATACAGCACATCATCGACGATAACGACGCACTTCTCGTCCAGGGCCCATGGCAGGTGCGTGGCGCCCACGACTGGGCGTGGGCCAACGGTCTGCAGGTCGTCGCGATAGAGCGTGATGTCCAGGGCACCACGCGGAAGCGCGGTCCCTTCTCGCTCGTCGATGACTGCGGCAATGCGATTGCTGATCTGCACGCCGCGCCGCTGAATGCCTACGAGTACCAGATCGTCCGCACCATAGAGCTCGACGATCTGGTCGGCCATACGACGCAGGGTACGGGCCAATGACCGGGCGTCGAGGATGGTCCTGCGTTTGGCCGCCATAAGCTGGGGCCCAATATGGCGCGTCAGCCCCGCTGGTGGCAGTGGGGGTTCGGCAGCTGTGACATCGAGTCCCGAGGCGCCTAACGCGCGATCTTTGGCTTTGTCAGTCCGCCACAACAGCCGAGCGCGGCCGCGAACGCTTCTGTTCATACAGCATCGCGTCCGCCGTATGGAGCAGCTCCTGGATAGTCGGTGGATCCTCTGGATCGAAGCGCGCCGCTCCCACGCTGAATGACAAGGTGTACGGATACTCCTCGCTCTGATTCCGCTCGATCAGCGAGCGGCGCAGACGTTCGACAATCGAAGCACTCGTCCCCGTGTCCGCGGCGAGCACGACGAACTCGTCACCGCCGAGGCGCGCGATGATGTCGGAATCGCGGAACGTTGCGCGAAGCACACGCGCGGCGCGTTGCAGCGCGACGTCCCCTTCCTGGTGGCCGTACCTGTCGTTGATGTGTTTGAAATCGTCCATGTCGACGAACAGCAGTACCAATTCCTTGCTGTTGCGTCGCGCGATCTTGATCTGCTGTTCGGCGAGTGCGAGAAATCCGCGTCGGTTATTGAGTCCTGTCAGGTCGTCGACCAGTGACAGTGCGCGCAACTGCTCCTCTTGCTGTTGCCGCGTGCGCTGAGCGACGTCCACATCGCGTCGCGCGGCGAACTCGTTGCGGAAGACAAAGAACCCCGCGCCGACAAGCAGAATCGCTGCGATCCACGTCAGGCGCGTCGCGACGCTCGCCTGCTGGGCGGCTGTCAGCGCATCGCTGCGTCGGGCGGAGACCGTGCCGGCGCGGCGATCACGCATTTCCTGGAGTGCGGCCGATACGCGCACACCGGCTTCATAACGCGCAGCGAGTGCCTGACGCGACGAGTCGCGGGCAGCATTCGAGAGCGAAAGGACCAGCCGACTAACACTCGACTCAAGCGACGCGATAGGGCCGGCGAGCGTGCTATCGGCCACGGCGAGCGTTTTCAGCGCCCCGACCGCGTGCGCCAGCTGCTGGATGCCTAACGTGCGTCCTGGGGTGCTACTCTGGGCTTCCGTGGCGGCGCGAGCGAGCGAGTCGGCATGCAGCTCCAACACGGAAGAGAACGCAGTTTCGTTGCCCAACTGTCGTGCGGCACGGATCGCGCGTATGGTCGACCAAGTGAGCGCGCCGAGCAGCACACCGGCTGTCGCGGCGCCTAGCGTCAGTTTGTTGGCAGTCGAGAGCGGCATGCGCGTGGCGACAATGTGACGTGCCACACC
>Ga0187892_10000990_pt1 | contig 69654 bp, 66 predicted proteins | sample MA1701073metaG_FD_139345 | JGI IMG/M metagenome (GOLD analysis project Ga0187892, IMG submission 139345) | Bio-ooze microbial communities from a basaltic lava cave in the Kipuka Kanohina Cave System on the Island of Hawaii, USA - MA170107-3 metaG ...
CAAGGCCGGTGTCGCCGGGCGCGACGGTGATGTCCACCAGCGGGACTCCCGCCACGGCTACTCCTACGGGATGCGGTTCTAACCGTGGCTCGGGGGGGCAACGGGGACGGCAACGGCCACCGTTTCACGCCGTCCGAGCGCCTGCTCGAGGTCGGCGAGAAGGTCAAGGGCTCGCAGGCGTGGGCGTCGATCTTCCGCCCGGGGTCCATCTTCCGCAAGGGCTACACCGACAGCCCCCGGAACCGCTCCTACGTGGTGATGAACAGCCTCATCTACCACCTGCACCCCGTGAAGGTGAAGCGCCACGCGGTGAAGGTGAGCTACACGCTGTGCCTGGGCGGCCTGTCGTTCTTCCTGTTCCTGATCCTCACCGTGACCGGCATCTTCCTGATGTTCTTCTACCGGCCGACGGAGCTGCAGGCCTGGGCCGACATCCAGACGCTGGAGACGGCCGTCGCCTTCGGGCTGCTCGTGCGCAACATGCACCGCTGGGGCGCCCACCTGATGGTGATCACCGTCTTCCTTCACATGCTCCGGGTCTTCTACCACGGGGCCTACAAGCCGCCCCGGGAGTTCAACTGGGTCATCGGCGTGATCCTGCTGACGTTGACGCTGCTGCTGTCCTTCACCGGCTACCTGCTCCCGTGGGACCAGCTGGCCCTGTGGGCCGTGACCGTGGGAACGAACATGATCGGCTACACGCCCGTCTTCGGCTCCCAGGTGCGCTTCGTGCTGCTCGGCGGGGTCGAGATCGGCCAGGAGACCCTCCTGCGCTGGTACGTGCTGCACGTGCTGATGTTCCCGTTCGTCATCGTGATCTTCATGGCCATCCACTTCTGGCGGGTCCGTAAGGACGGCGGCATCTCGGGGCCGCTGTAGGGAGACCGGAGCCCAACATGGTCGACGTACCCGAACACCTCCTGCGCAGGTCCGCCGAGCGGCGGGCCGCCCTGGGCGCGCCACCGGCCGGCGGCGCCGCGCCGCCCGAGGGGGGCGGCGAGGGGGGCGGCGACGGGCCGGGCAAGATCCCGGCCGCGCTGCTGGCCCGCAGCGCCGCGGCCAAGGCGCAGGCCGGGGGCGGCACCGCCACGGCCACCGCCGTGCCCGCCTCGACGGCCGCCGTGGGGGCAGTGGCGCCGGCGCCGATCGCCAAGGGGCCCGAGGGCCACACCCAGCGCCTCCTCACGGTGGTCAAGGCCGGGTCCATCCAGGACGTCAAGGCCACCCCCACCGACAAGGTGCACACCTGGCCCCACCTGCTGATCGGTGAGTTCGTCGCCTCCGCCGCCATGACCGCCTTCCTGCTCGTCTTCTCGGCGGTGGTCAACGCACCGTTCCTCGCCGCCGCCAACTTCAACTTCACGCCCAACCCGTCCAAGGCGCCGTGGTACTTCCTCGGCCTCCAGGAGCTCCTGACGATGTTCCACCCGATGGTCGCGGGCGTGACCATCCCCGGCATCGGCATCTTCGGCCTCATGCTGGCGCCCTACATCGACCGCAACCCCAGCAACCGGCCGGAGGACCGCAAGTTCGCCATCGCCCTCATGACCCTGTTCATCATGTTCTGGGCCGTGCTGGTGATCATCGGTTCGTTCTTCCGAGGTCCCGGCTTCAACTTCACGTTCCCCTGGCGCGACGGCGTCTTCTTCGACCTCTAGGAGCTTGCGATGCCCGGATCGACGATCTGTTGTCGAAGAGCAGGCGCCTCCGACGGCGCGAGCGCCAGCGAGCCGGGCGGGGACGGGGGGCACGGCGCAGCCGTGCCTCGGGGGCGCAGCCCCCGAGGCATCTAGGAGCCCATGATGGAGAACAGCGCCGTGCTCCTGTGGGCCCTCGCGGCCGTGGTCGTGCTCGCGGTCGTCTTCATGCTGGCGACCGGCCGTCGCCGCGACGAGCGTCGGGCGCTCGAGCCGTCCGAGGGGCCGTCGGGAGGCGGGCCCGCTGGCGTGCCCGTCCCCGTCGGCGCGCTCACGGCTGCGCCGGGCACGGGCAAGGAGCTGGAGCGGGCCACGGCCCTGGAGCGCCAGAGCGGTCGGGCGCCCGACCAGGCCCCGCCCCCGCCGCCTCTCGTCGAGCCGCCGGACGAGGAGACGCTGGGCGTCACCCGTCGGCAGGTGCTCAATCGGGGCATCGTCTCCACGATGGTGCTCGGCATCACCGGCTTCAGCGGTTCGATGATCGCCATGCTGTGGCCGACGCTGAGCGGCGGCTTCGGCGCGAAGATCCGGGTGGGCAAGCTCGAGGACGTCCTGAGCGAGATGGCGACGACCAAGGAGCCCTACTACGTGGGCGCCGGGCGCTTCTACCTCAACCCGTATCCCAAGGAGGCCGTGGCCAACGCCAAGAAGGTGGCCGCCTACTCGGCCGTGGCGGGCGGGTTCGAGCAGGGTGTCGTGGCGCTCTACCAGAAGTGCCCCCACCTGGGCTGCCGCGTGCCCTGGTGCAAGACCTCGCAGTGGTTCGAGTGCCCCTGCCACGGCTCGCAGTACAACCGGGTCGGGGAGAAGAAGGGCGGTCCGGCGCCCAGGGGGATGGACCAGTTCGTCGCCAGCGTCGAGGGCGGCGACGTCGTGGTCGACACCAAGCTCGTCATCCCCGGCCCCCCCATCGGCGTGAACACGACGGGCCAGGAGTCCGAGGGTCCCCACTGCATCGGCGCCACCACCGGGGGTCACTGATGACTCTGCCCGCGCCGGCGTGAACGGCGTGCTCGCCGCGTCCCAGCAGGGGATCGCCATTGGCGTCGTCCTGGTCATGGTGGCCGGCTGGGTCGTGTACCTCGCCGGCACGGCGCGTCGCACCTACGTGCCTGGCGCGGAGCTCACCGAGGCGCCCAACCGCAAGGCGTACTACGCCGACGCCGAGCTCGAGGGCCCACGCCTCACCCGCTACCTGTGGTGGGCACTGGCGACGCTGGCGATCTCCGCCGTCGGGCTGCCCCTCTACTGGCTCCGTGAGCCCTTCCGCCAGCTCGGCGCCGGCTTCGACCGGGGGACCCAGTACTTCGAGGACACCGCCGTGAAGCGGGGCGAGGAGCTGTTCCAGGAATTCCCCGGCAACCCACCGACCCCTCGCGAGCCGCACTTCGGCTGCGAGCAGTGCCACGGCGTGGAGGGCATCGGCGGATCGGCGTCGTACACGCTCGTCGACCCGACCAACCCCGACGCCCCGCCCCGCCAGGTCACGTGGGTGGCGCCCGCGCTCAACACGGTGATGCTGCGGTACCGGCCCGAGGAGGTGCGCAACATCCTGGTCTACGGCCGGGCGGGCACGCCCATGCCGGCATGGGGCATCGAGGGCGGCGGACCGATGAACCGCCAACAGATCGACGACCTCATCGCCTACCTCGACCACATCAAGCTCGACCCGGACGAGGTCAAGGAGAAGGCGATGGCCGAGTACGGCACCGACGGCCAGAAGCTCTTCGAGGGCTACTGCGCCCGCTGCCACACCGCGGGTGCCTCCTTCGGCGACCCGGCCGAACCGGGAGGCGGCGCCTTCGGTCCGGCGCTCACCGGAGGGGCGACGCTGCGCCAGTTCCCAACGGTCGACAGCCAGGTCGAGTGGGTCGCCAAGACGGCCGAGTACGGCGAGCTCTTCGGCCAGCGAGGGGTGAGCGAGGGCGTCATGCCGCATTTCGAGAACGAGCTGACGCCCGAGCAGATCGAGGCCATCGTCGAGTACGAGCGGGGGCTGTGATGGGCGTCCCGGTCGGCATCGGGTTGCTGGGAGCGCTCACGTGGGAGCCCAACATCAAGGGCGGGCTCTACGTGCTCATCTCGGTCGTCATCCTCTGCGGGTCGGCGCAGCTCCTGCTGTCGACCAACGTCGGCAGCCGCCTGGGGTTCCAGCTGGCGGCCGCCGGGCTGTTCGGCTTCTTCGTGCTCATCGGAGTCGTCTGGTGGGTCTACGGGATCGGGCCGAAGGGACCGGATCCCATCTGGATGCCGCAGGCCACGATAACGGGGGGTCCCGCAGCAGAGGACCTCCCGGCCCTGGCGGGCTTCCCCCGGGGCTGGGAGGAGCTCGACCTGGCCGACGTCGAGGTGGCCGACGCCCTGCCCACCGTCGACGGCGCCCTGGTCCTCGAGGAGGGCGAGGGCGTCTTCAAGGAGGCCTCCGACTACCTGCCCGTCGGTGCCTACACCCAAGGGGGCGAGGCCTACGGTCCGCTCTCGCTGAACTTCCGGCCGTTCAACGTCTTCCACGAGCCGCACTACCTGATCATCCAGGTGCAGCGGGTCCTGGAGCAGCCACCCGACCCCAGCGGCAAGCCGGTGAAGCCCGAGGCCGACCCCGAGGCCGAGCCGGTGTCGGTCGTGATGCTGCGCGACCTCGGGGCCAGGAGGCTCCACCCGGCCGTGTTCACGCTCGCCTCGCTGGCGATCTTCGGGTTGCTGATCTACCAGCTCCACACGCACGACAAGCAGCTGCTCGCCAGCGCGAAGTAGGGGCCTCCGGACACCGCGGCCCCGGGGTCGCGGCGGTATGGTACGGCCCTTCTCATGGACCAGTACCTGCCGGTCGTGGTGATGCTGTTCCTGGCCATCCTGTTCGCGGCCGGTTCGTTCATCGCCTCGCGCCTGCTCGGCCCCCGCCGACCGACCATCGCCAAGGCCGCTCCCTACGAGTGCGGGATCGTGCCCGACCGGGAGCCGGCGGAGCGGTTCCCCGTCCGGTTCTACCTGGTCGCGATGATCTTCATCATCTTCGACATCGAGATCATCTTCCTCTTCCCGTGGGCGGTGGTGGCCCAGGAGCTGGGTCCGTTCGGTCTCTGGGAGATGGTGATCTTCGCCGTCGCCGTGTTCGTGTCGTTCGTCTACCTGGTGGGCAACGGCGCCCTCGACTGGGGTCCCGTGGCACGGCTACGGACCGCCGGCCCGGAGCGCACGTCCGACTCCACCGTCCGGCGGGTGGGTACCACCGACCGGATGCACGCCGTCGAGCCCGGTCCCGACCCCACTCCGGTCGAGGCCGCCTGATGGGCCTCGAGGACCTCAACCACAACTTCCTGACCGGGCGGATCGAGGACCTGGTCAAGTGGGCCCGGCGCAACAGCGTCTGGCCGGCGACCTTCGGCCTGGCCTGTTGCGCCATCGAGATGATGGCGACCGGCGCCGCCCACTTCGACCTGGCCCGCTTCGGCATGGAGGTGTTCCGGGCGTCACCCCGCCAGGCCGACCTCATGATCGTCGCCGGCCGCGTCTCGCAGAAGATGGCGCCGGTGCTGCGGCAGGTCTACGACCAGATGATGGAGCCCAAGTGGGTGATCTCGATGGGCGTCTGCGCCTCGAGCGGCGGCATGTTCAACAACTACGCCATCGTGCAGGGCGTCGACCAGGTGGTCCCCGTCGACGTGTACGCCCCGGGCTGCCCGCCCGGCCCCGAGACCCTCATGCACGCCATCCTCACGCTCCACGAGCTGATCCGCACCGGTGAGATCACCCGGCGCCGCCGGGCCACCGGCGTGGGGGCCGGTGTGAGCACCGAACGACGCGTGGCCGTGGCCACGCCGCGGTAGCCGCCTCCATGACCGAGCCCGATCCGGAGCTGCCTGCCGAGGAGGACGTGCCGGCGCCGCCTGCGCTGTTGCACGGTGCGCCCGTCACCGCGTCGCGGGGGCAGACCGTGGTGCATGCCGACCCGTCGAGCTACCTTGACGTGGTCCGCGCCCTCTATGACGACGGCTACGGCATGTGCGTCGACCTGTGCGGCGTGGACCGCCTCCTCGCTCCCGCCGTGGACCTGCCCGCCGGAGTGGAGCCGGGCCGGTTCGAGGTCGTGGTGAACCTCGTGTCGATCGACGACCGCCGGCGCGTCCGGCTGCGGGTGCAGGTGCCGGAGGTGGATGCCCGCGTGCCCACGCTGTTCGAGCTGCACCCGGGCACCGAGGCCATGGAGCGGGAGGTCTACGACTTCTTCGGCATCGTCTTCGACGGGCACCCGGACCTGTCCCGCATCCTCATGCCCGACGACTGGGAAGGCCACCCGCTCCGCAAGGACTATGCCGTCGGTCGCATACCCGTGCAGTTCAAGGGCACCCCGCCACCCCGATGACCGACGTCGCCACGCCGACGCGGCCGGCCACGGGGCTGGCGGCCCTCCGCAACCCCGATGCCGTGCTGCGCGCGCCGCACCTGCCCGAGGACGTCGACCGCCAGCCGACGGACGACGACACGATGATCGTCAACATGGGCCCACAGCACCCGAGCACCCACGGCGTGCTGCGCGTGATGTTGGAGCTGCGGGGCGAGGCCGTGCTCCGGGCCAAGCCGGTGATCGGCTACCTGCACACGGGTATGGAGAAGACCGGCGAGGACCTCACCTACCTGCAGGGGCCCACCAACGTCACCCGCATGGACTACCTGGCGCCGCTGTTCAACGAGCTGGTGTTCTCGCTGGCCACCGAGCAGCTCCTCGGCGCCGACGTGCCCCCCCGGGCCACGTGGATCCGCATGCTCATGTGCGAGCTGAACCGCATCTCCTCGCACTCGCTCTGGATGGCCACCAACGGCATGGACCTCGGCGCCCTGTCGATGATGATCTACGGGATCCGGGAGCGGGAGTCGGTGCTGGCCTTCTTCGAGAAGGTCACCGGCCTCCGCATGAACCACAACTACATCCGCCCCGGTGGCGTCGCCGCCGACCTCCCCGCCGGCTGGCGGGACGACGTGCTGCGCATCATCGACGCCTACCCGGCGCGCCTGGCCGACTACGACCGGCTCCTGACCGGCCAGCCGATCTGGCACCAGCGCACGGAGGGGATCGGCTACATCACCGCCGAAGAGTGCATCGCCCTCGGCGTCACCGGACCCATCCTGCGGTCGACGGGCGTGCCGTGGGACCTGCGCCGGGACTCCCCGTACCTCGCCTACGAAGAGGTGGAGTTCGCCGTCGTCACCGGCACGTACGGCGACACGTTCGACCGCTACGCCATCCGGCTCAACGAGATCCGCGAGTCGATCGGCATCGTGCGGCAGATCCTCGACAAGCTGCCCAAGGGCGATTACCGGGTGCAGGACAAGAAGGTCACGCCACCCCCCCGAGGCCGCATCGACGAGTCGATGGAAGCGCTGATCCACCACTTCAAGATCTTCACCGAGGGGTTCAAGGTGCCCGAGGGGGAGGTCTACGTCGCCGTCGAGTCGCCTCGCGGCGAGCTCGGGTGCTACCTCGTGTCGGACGGATCGGCCAAGCCCTACCGGATCCACATGCGGGCGCCGTCGTTCGTCAACCTCCAGGCGCTGCCCCACATGATGACCGGGGGCCTGATCGCCGACGCCGTCGCCGTGATCAGCACCCTCGACCCAGTCATGGGCGAGGTCGACCGGTGAGGGGCTCCCGATGGCGGGCCTGACCCCCGACAACGTGCGGCGGGCGAGGGAGCTCATCGCCCTCTACCCGCGCACGCGGTCGGCGCTCATCCCCCTCCTGCACGTGGCCCAGGAGCAGGAGGGTTGGCTCACGCCCGACGTGATGGGCGACGTGGCCGAGCTGCTGGAGCTCGACCCGGCCGAGGTGTACGGCACGGCCAGCTTCTACGACATGCTGTTCACCTCGCCGGTCGGGCGCCACCTGGTGTCGGTGTGCACCAACCTGGCCTGCCTGCTCAACGGCGGCGAGGAGCTCCTGCACCACGCCGAGGAGCGACTGGGCGTGCCGGCGGGCGGCACGACCGCCGACGGCGAGTTCACGCTCGAAGAGGTGGAGTGCATCGCCTTCTGCGGTGCGGCCCCCTGCCTCGCCGTCAACTGGCGGTTCTTCGGCAACGTCAGCAACGACGACTTCGACCGGCTCGTCGACGACCTCGCTGCCGGCCGGCTGGCCGACGACGTGCCGCCGCACGGCACGCTCTGCCGGGTGCGCCGCGAGGCGGCGGGACCGGTCGCCGCCGCGGTACCGGCAGGCGGCGCCCGCGCGGCTGTGGCACCCACGGCCACCGCCGGCTCGCCGGCCACTCCCGAGGGCGGAAGGGACGCGCCGTGAGCGTCACCGATGTGGTCCCGATCGTCACCCGCCGGGTGGGCGTACCGGAGTCGTGGACACTCGCCGCGTCGCTCGCCTCGGGCGGTTACGAGGGCCTGAGGCGGGCCCTGACCATGGAGCCCTCGGCCGTCGCGGCCGAGGTGCTCACGGCCAACCTCCTCGGGCGGGGCGGCGCCGGGTTCGAGGCCGGCAAGAAGTGGTCGATGCTGCGCAAGGCCGACCCCGTGTACCTCGTGATCAACGGCGATGAGAGCGAGCCGTGCACGTTCAAGGACCACATGCTGCTGGAGGCCGATCCCCACCAGATCGTCGAGGGCACCGTCATCGCCGCCTACGCCGTGGGCGCGGCCAAGGCCTTCATCTTCGTGCGGGGCGAGTTCGCCCTCGGGCTCGAGCGCCTCACGGCGGCGGTCAACGAGGCGTACGCGGCCGGTGCCTGTGGCCAGAAGATCCTCGGCTCGGACTTCTCGGTCGACGTCGTTGTCCATCCGGGCGCCGGCGCCTACATCTGCGGCGAGGAGACTGCGCTGCTCGAAAGCCTCGAGGGCAAGCGCGGGTTCCCGCGCGACAAGCCGCCCTGGTTCCCTGCGGTGATGGGCCTCTACGGCGCGCCGACGGTGGTGAACAACGTCGAGACCGTCTCGAACCTGCCGTGGATCGTCCTCCACGGCGGCGCCGCCTTCGCGGCGCTGGGTGAGGGTCGCTCGACGGGCACCCGCATCTTCTCGCTGTCCGGCCACGTGCGGCGGCCGGCCAACTACGAGGTGGAGATGGCCAAGACCACCTTCGCCGACCTCATCTACGACGACCGGCTCGGCGGCGGGATCCGGGACGGCAACGAGCTCAAGGCCTTCGTTCCCGGTGGCGCGTCGGCGCCCTGGTTCGGCCCCGAGCAGCTGGAGATGGCGCTCGACCAGGACGCCGTCGGCAAGGCGGGTTCCATGCTCGGCTCGGGCTCGGTCGTCGTCATGGACCACACGACCTGCATGGTCCGGGCCGCGTGGCGGATCACGCGGTTCTTCCACCGCGAGTCGTGCGGCCAGTGCACACCCTGCCGCGAGGGTGGGGGCTGGCTCGACAAGATCATGCGGCGCATCGAGCTCGGCGCCGGGCGGGAGACCGACCTCGAGCTGCTGCTCGACGTCTGCGACAACATCGCCCCGGGCCTGGGCTGGCCGCCGCAGAAGACGACGATCTGCGTCCTCGGGCCGTCGATCCCCTCGTCGATCACCTCGGCGATCACGATGTTCCGTGACGAGTTCCTCGTCCACATCAAGGACGGTCGCTGCCCCTATGCCTGAGAACCCGAGCTCGTCGGCGCCGGCTGCCGGAGCCCCGCCGGTGGAGACCGTGTCCATCGTCGTCGACGGCACCGAGATCGAGGCGCGGAAGGGCGAGATGGTGATCGCCGCCGCCGAGCGCGCCGGCATCTACATCCCGCGCTTCTGCTACCACCCCCGCATGCGCCCGGTGGGCGTCTGCCGGATGTGCCTCGTCGAGATCAAAGGCCCACGGGGCTTCGCCCTGATGCCCTCGTGCTACGTGCCCGTCGCCGACGGTCAGGACGTCGTCACCACCTCGCCCAAGGTGAGAAAGGCGCAGGACGGGGTGCTCGAGTTCCTGCTGATCAACCATCCTCTCGACTGCCCGGTGTGCGACCGGGGCGGGGAGTGCCCCTTGCAGGACCAGACCTTCGCCTTCGGGCCGGGCGAGAGCCGCTTCGTCGAGGAGAAGCGCCACTGGGCCAAGCCGATCGCCATCAACCCCCTCGTCGCCCTCGACCGGGAGCGCTGCATCCAGTGCGCCCGGTGCACGCGTTTCGCGGCGGAGGTGGCGGGGGACGCGATGATCGACTTCGTCGGGCGCGCCGACGGCACCGAGGTCAACACGTTCCCGGAGCGGCCGTTCACGTCGAACTTCAGCGGCAACATCGTGCAGATCTGCCCGGTGGGCGCGCTGACGGCGACGCCCTACCGGTTCAAGGCCCGGCCGTGGGACCTCGAGACGGTCGAGTCCACGTGCACGGCATGCTCGGTCGGGTGCCGGGTGGCGCTGCAGTCGTCGGCCAACCGCCTCGTCCGCCACCTCGGTGTCGACAGCGATCCCGTCAACCACGGTTGGCTGTGCGACAAGGGCCGGTTCTTCTACCAGGCCTTCGACGGTCCCGACCGGTTGACGACACCGCTCGTGCGCAAGGGCCGGGACCTGGTGGAGACCACGTGGCCGCTCGCCCTCGACGCCGCCACGGAGGGCCTGCGGCGGGTGCTCGAGTCCGGCGGCCCGGAGGCCGTCGGCGTGCTGGGCGGCGCCCGCCTGGCCAACGAGGACGCCTACGCCTGGGCCCGCCTCGCCAAGGGGATCCTCGGGACCGACAACGTCGACTGCCAGCTCGGCGACGGCCTTCCCGCCGAGGTCGTGCTGGGCCTGCCCCGGGCCACGATCGACGAGGCTTGCCGGGCACCGGCCGTCGTCCTGCTCGGGCCGGACCTCAAGGAGGAGCTGCCCGTCCTCTACCTCCGCCTGCGCGAGGCCGTGGTCGACACCAAGGTGCCGCTGGTCGAGATCACCGCGCAGCCGACGGGGTTGACCCGCCACGCGGCCGTGAGCCTGGTGCACCGCCCGGGCGAAGCCCAGGCCGTGGCCCGCGCCCTCGTCGGCGAGGAGCCGCTGGGCGAGGGTGCCGGCGGCGTGCCGCTGGCGGAGATCGAGCGGGCCCGGGCGGTCCTCGCCGGTCGCACCGGCGTGGTCGTGGTCCTCGGCCGACCTTCGCTGGCCGAACCGCCGACCGCGACCACCGAGGCGGCGGGGGTCCTCGCCGGCAGCCTGGACGGCGCCCGCTTCCTTCCCGTCCTGCGCCGTGCCAATGTGCACGGCGCCCTCGACATGGGGTTGGCGCCCGGCCTGCTCCCCGGTCGGGTGTTGCTCGACGAGGGCCGCGAGTGGTTCACCGCCGCGTGGGGGGGAGTGCCCCGTGGGCGCGGAATGGACGCCGGCGCCATGCTCTCGGCTGCCGCCGCCCACCGGCTCCAGGCGCTCGTGCTGCTCGGGGCCGACCCGCTGTCGGACTTCCCCGACCGCTCGCTGGCCCGGGCTGCGCTCGACGGCGTCGGCTTCGTGGTGGCCACCGACACGTTCCTCACCGAGTCGGCCCGGGCGGCCGAGGTGGTTCTCCCGGTCGCCGGCTTCGGCGAGCGGACGGGCACCGTCACCAACATCGAGGGCCGGGTCACGCGCCTGGGGCAGAAGGTCACGCCGCCGGGCAGCGCTCGCTCCGACTGGTCGATCGCGGCCGAGCTGGCCCGCCGCCTGGGCCAGGACCTCCTGGCGGGATCGGTGGGCGACCTCACCGACGAGATCGCCCGGGTGGCACCGTCGCACCGCGGCCTCACCGCCCAGCGCCTGTCGCGCCGCGAGCACCGCGACGGCCTGGTCGTCGCGGTGCTCGACGGCGAGCCGGGCCCCTCCAACCAGCCGCCCATGCTGCGGTGGCAGCCCGTCGGCGGCACGTCATCGGCCTCGCCGGTCGACGGGTACGCCCTCCGGCTCGTCTGCGGGCGGGCCCTGTACGACGCCGGCCAGCTGGTCGCCCACTCGCCGGCGTTGCGGGGGCTGATCCCCGGTGCCGCGCTGCGCGTCAACCCGGCCGAGCTCGCCGCCCTGGGGGTGCGGACCGGCCAGGCGGTGCGGGTCAGCGCCCGGCGCGCCTCGGTGGCCATGCCCGTCGTCGGTGACGGGGCCGTGCCGCGCGGGTCCGCCGTGTTGGCCTTCAACCAGCCCGGCCAGGGTGCGGCCGACTTCATCGACAGCGCGTCGCCCGTCAACGACGTCCGGGTGGAGAACCTGTGAGCGGCGAAAGGGGCGGCTGAGGTGGACCCGCTCTTCGAGGACGGCGTCAACGTGATCGTGCTGCTGATCGTGGCCGTGAAGGTCCTGGTCGTGTTCGGCTTCCTCCTCATCAGCGTCATGCTGCTGATCTGGGCCGAGCGCAAGGTCCTGTCGGACATGCAGAACCGGATCGGGCCCGACCGGGCCGGGCCCTGGGGGATCCTCCAGACGGTGGCCGACGGGATCAAGCTGTTCTTCAAGGAGGACCTGCTCCCCGAGAAGGCCGACCGCCGGGTGTTCCGCCTGGCCCCCTACCTCGCCGCGGTGCCCGCCTTCACCACGTTCGCGGTCGTACCCGTCGGCGGCACGATCTCGATCGCGGGCCGCAAGACCTACCTGCAGCTGGCCGACCCGCCGATCGGCATCCTGTTCCTCCTGGCGATGTCGTCGATCGCGGTCTACGGCGTGATGCTGGCCGGATGGTCGTCGGGCTCGAAGTACCCGCTCCTCGGCTCGGTGCGGGCGTCGGCCCAGATGGTGTCCTACGAGGCCGCCCTGAGCCTGTCGGTGGCAGCGGCCGTGTTGGTCTCCGGGTCGCTGTCGACGCACGACATCGTGAAGGCGCAGGCGGGCGGCTTGCTGAACTGGCACGCCGCCACCCTCGGACTGGTGCCGTTCGTCGTCTTCGTCATTGCCGCCACCGCCGAGATGAACCGGCCTCCGTTCGACCTCGTCGAGGCCGAGCAGGAGCTCGTGGGCGGGTTCCACACCGAGTACAGCGCCATCCGGTTCGCCCTCTTCTTCCTGGCCGAGTTCATGAACACGATCACGATGTCGGCCATCGCCGTGACGCTCTTCCTCGGCGGTCCGTCGGCGCCGTTCGCGTTCCTGCCCGAGCTGCCCGTGGTGTGGTTCCTGCTGAAGCTGGTGCTGTTCCTGTTCGCCTACATCTGGGTGCGGGCCACCCTTCCCCGGCTCCGCTATGACCAGTTGATGGACCTCGGGTGGAAGCGGCTCATCCCGATCTCGCTGTTCTGGTTGCTGCTCGTCGGTTCGCACCGGGTGGGCCAGGCCGCCGGCTGGAACGCCTTCGTCGTGGTCGGTGGGGGGATGGCCGTCTTCCTGCTCGGGTGGTGGCTGCTGGGTTCGGCCATGCGGGTCGGTGCGATGCGGGTCGACGGCGAGGGTGACGACGCGGGCGACGACGACATCGAGGCGCATACGCCCCTGGCGCCGTCCTCGGCCCGGCCGGCGGGCCTGGGGAGCGCCGGCTGATGGGCCTGCTCGACCCCATCAAGGGGTTCAAGGTGACCCTGGGCGAGATGCGCCGGCCCCGCGTCACGAACGACTACCCGAGCGAGAAGCGCCCGAAGCCGGTCCGCTTCCACGGTCGCCACGTCCTCAACCGGTCCGAGGACGGCATGGAGAAGTGCATCGGCTGCGAGCTCTGCGCCGGCGTGTGCCCGGCCCGCTGCATCTACGTCCGCGGCGCCGACAACCCGCCCGAGGAGCCCGTGTCGGCCGGGGAGCGCTTCGGGTTCGTCTACGAGATCAACTACCTGCGCTGCATCCACTGTGATCTGTGCGTCGAGGCCTGCCCCACGGAGGCCATCACCGAGTCGAAGCTCTTCGAGTTCTCCTTCACCAACCGCAACGACGCCATCTACACGAAGTCCGAGCTCGTCGTGGACGACGACGGCAAGCCGCAGCACCTTCCCTGGGAGGACTGGCGCGAGGGCGAGGAGCGCCACACCTCCGCCTGGGTGCGGGCTACCTCGCCGTCGGGTGTGGCGAGCGAGGAGGGCAAGGTCGCCTGGTCGGGCGACCTGGGCGTCGGCGTCCGGGAGCCCGAGCCACCCCAGGACCAGGAGGCGCGGTGATCGACTGGCTCGTCTTCGCCGTGGCCGGCGCGGCCATGCTGGCCGGTGCGCTCGGCGTCGTGTTCTCCACCAATCCCGTGCACGCCGCCCTGATGCTGGTGATGACGCTGTTCGGCGTGGCCGTGCTGTTCGTGGCCCAGGCCGCCCACTTCCTCGCCGCCGTGCAGGTGATCGTCTACGCCGGCGCCATCGTCGTGCTGTTCCTCTTCGTGATCATGCTGCTCGGCATCGACAAGGCCGAGAACCTCCGGACCGAGCCCCTGCGCGGCCAGCGACCGCTGGCCTTCCTGGCCGGTCTCGGCGTGCTCACCGCCGTGCTGTTCCTGGCCCGGGGTGCATGGGTCACCGGTGCGTCCTCCCGGGTGGCGCCGATCAGCGGGCCCGGTTCCAACGTCCAGAAGCTGGCGTCGGTCCTCTTCAGCCGCTACCTGCTGGCCTTCGAGGTCACGTCCGTGCTCCTGGTCATCGCCGTCGTCGGCGCCGTCGTGCTCACCGGGAGGGAGCCGGAGGTACCGGTGGTCCCCGACGACGTACCGGTGTCGGCCGGCGACGACACCATCGCGAGCGAGGTGGACCAGTGAGCGTTCCCGGCGCCTGGTACCTGGCTCTCGCGGCCGCCGTCTTCAGCATCGGCGCCATCGGGTTGCTCGTGCGGCGCAATGTGCTGGTGATGTTCATGTGCATCGAGCTCATGCTCAATGCCGTCAACCTGACGTTCGTCACCTACGCGCGGCTGCTCGACGACATCGGCGGGCAGGCCCTGGTGTTCTTCGTGCTGGTGGTGGCGGCGGCCGAGGTGGTCGTGGGCCTCGGGATCATCGTCGCCATCTTCCGCCGCCGGGCCGGCGCCACCGCCGACGACATCTCGCTGCTCAAGGGCTGAGGACCGCACGTGGTCGAGGCCGCCTGGCTCATCCCCGCCCTGCCCCTGGCCGGGTTCCTGATCCTGATGGTGGCCGGGCGGCGCCTCGGCGACCCCTACGCCGGGTGGCTGGCCACGGCCATGATGGGCGGTTCCTTCGGCGTGTGCCTCGTGGTGCTGGCCGGGATGGTCGGCGAGGGCGGGCACCGCTCGTTCACCCAGACGCTGTTCACCTGGGTCGCTTCCGGCAGCCTCACGATCGACCACGGATTCCTCGTCGATCCCCTCTCGATCACGATGGCGCTGTTCGTCACCGGGGTCGGCGCGCTCATCCACCTCTACGCCACGGGCTACATGCACGGCGACCCGAACTACTCGAAGTTCTTCGTGTACCTGAACCTGTTCGCCTTCTCGATGCTGATGCTGGTGCTGTCGAGCAGCTTCCTCGGCACCTTCCTCGGTTGGGAGGGCGTGGGGGCCTGTTCCTACTTGCTGATCTCGTTCTGGTTCGAGCGGCCCACGGCGGCCACCGCCGGCAAGAAGGCCTTCGTCACCAACCGAGTCGGCGACTTCGGGTTCATGGTCGCCATGTTCGTGATCTTCGCCAGCATCGGGTCCCTGCAGTACGAGGCCGTCGCCGCCGGCGCCGAGTCGCTCTCGACCGTCACGGCCACGGCCATCGCGCTGCTGCTCTTCGTCGGCGCCGCCGGCAAGTCCGCGCAGCTGCCGCTGTACGTGTGGCTGCCCGACGCCATGGAGGGCCCCACCCCCGTGTCGGCCCTGATCCACGCCGCCACCATGGTCACCGCCGGCGTGTTCCTGATGGTGCGGATCAACCCGATCCTGGGTGTGGCGCCCGACGCCGCGCTGGTCATCGCCGTGGTCGGTGCCGTGACCGCGCTGTTCGCGGCCACCGTGGCCTGCGCCCAGAACGACATCAAGCGGGTGCTCGCCTACTCGACGATCTCCCAGCTCGGCTACATGTTCCTGGCCGTGGGCTCGGGGGCCTACGTGGCCGCCGTGTTCCACATGGTCACCCACGCCTTCTTCAAGGCCCTGATGTTCCTGGGAGCGGGCTCGGTCATACACGGCCTCCATGACCAGCAGGACATGACGAGGATGGGGGGGCTCCGGCGGTGGATGCCCGTCACCAGCGCCACCTTCATCGTCGGGTGGCTGGCCATCGCCGGCGTACCACCGTTCTCCGGCTTCTGGTCGAAGGACGACATCCTCGTCAACGCGTGGGAGCGCAGTCCGCTCCTGTGGGCGATCGGCCTGCTGACCGCGCTCCTCACGGCGTACTACATGAGCCGCCAGGTGCTGCTCGTCTTCTTCGGCAAGGAGCGCTGGCGCACCCAGGCGGCCAAGGGCAAGGGGCGGGCGACCGAGCACGCCGGCGCCGGCCACGGCGGCGGCGGTGGCCACGGCGGGTCGGCCGGTCGGGTCCCGCACGAGTCGCCGTGGGTCATGACCTTCCCACTGGCGTTCCTGGCCATCCTCGCCGCCGTCGGAGGGGTGCTCAACCTGCCGTTCAAGGGATGGGCCCTGCTCGAGCACTGGCTCGAGCCGGTGGTGGGCGAGAACCTCCGCCACCTCAGCGTGGGCTCGGGGACCAAGCTGGCGCTGGTCGCCGCGGCCGTCGGGGCCGCGATCGCCGGTATCGGCGTGGCCTGGGTGGTCTTCGGGCCGCGCGCCGGCCGGGTGGAGGGGCTGGCGCCGTCGGTGCTGGCCCGGTCGTGGTACGTCGACGACCTCTACCGCCTGGTGGTGGAGCGCCCGGGCCGGGCCCTGGCCGACTTCTCGGCCTCCGTCGTCGACCGAAAGGTCATCGACGGCGCCGTCAACGGTGTGGGCGCCCTCGTGCGGGCCGGCGGAAGCCGCCTGCGGGTGGTGCAGTCGGGGTTCGTCCGCCACTACGCGCTGGTCATCGCCGGCGGCACACTGGCCGTCCTGCTGTTCGTGCTGGCCCGGAGCGGCGTCTGATGGATCTCTCGCCGCTCAACCTCCTCATCCTCGTGCCGATGGCCGGCGCGGCCGTCGTCGCCGCCCTGCCCCGTACCCAGGAGCGGGCGGTCACCGCCGTCGGCCTGGCCGCCTCGATCGCCACGGGCCTCCTCACCTTCGGCGTCCTGGCCGGCTTCGAGGCCGCCGAGGGCGGCTATCAGTTCGTGACCGACCGGTGGTGGATCGAGAGCTTCGGGATCTCCTGGAAGCTCGGGATCGACGGCATCTCCCTCTTCCTGGTCGTCCTGAGCGGGATCCTGTTCCCGATCGCCATCGCCGGGCCCGAGGTGCACCACGACCGCAAGGGCTACGTGGCCTGGATGCTCGTGCTCGAGGCCGGCTGCCTGGGCGTGTTCCTGGCCCTCGACCTGTTCGTCTTCTTCCTGTTCTGGGAGCTGGTCCTGGTTCCCATGTACTTCCTCATCGGGGGCTGGGGCTACGACCGGCGGATCTACGCCACGCTGAAGTTCTTCCTCTACACGATGGTGGGCTCGGCGCTGATGCTCGTGGCCATCCTCGCCCTGGTCTTCCTCCACGAGCGGGCGACGGGCACCGTCACGTTCGACCTCCTCGAGCTGGCCCGCGACCAGTCGCTGGCGCCGGCGACGGCGCGGTGGCTCTTCCTGGCCTTCGCCGCCTCGTTCGCCATCAAGGTGCCGGTGTTCCCGTTGCACACCTGGTTGCCGGACGCCCACACGGAGGCGCCCACCGGCGGCTCGGTGATCCTGGCCGGGATCCTGCTCAAGCTCGGGACGTACGGCTTCGTGCGCTTCGGGCTCTACCTGTTCCCCCGGGCGGCCGTCGACCTGGCGCCGTGGTTCCTCACCCTCGGCACGATCGGCATCGTCTACGGCGCGCTGGTGGCGACCATGCAGCGCGACCTCAAGCGCCTCGTCGCCTACTCGTCGGTGGCCCACCTCGGGTTCATCGTGCTCGGGGTGTTCGGCCTGTCCACGCAGGGCCTCGAGGGCGGCGTGCTGCAGATGGTCAACCACGGCGTGTCGACGGGAGCCCTCTTCCTCCTCGTCGGCATGATCTACGAGCGGCGCCACACCCGGGAGATCGGCGAGCTCGGCGGGCTACAGAAGGCGGCCCCCGTCTTCGCCGGCGTCTTCACCCTGGTGATGCTCTCGTCGATCGGGTTGCCCGGCCTCAACGGCTTCGTCGGCGAGTTCCTGGTGCTGGTCGGCACATTCGTCACCCATCGCTGGTGGGCCGTGGCGGCCACCGCTGGCGTGATCCTCGCCGCCCTCTACCTCCTCTGGGCGTACCAGCGCGTGTTCCACGGACGCCCCGAGGGGGCCAACGCCACGTTCGCGGAGATGACGCTCCGCGAGCGGGTGGTGATGGCGCCCCTCGTCCTGCTGATCGTGTTCATGGGCGTCTACCCGCAGCCGGTGCTCGACCGGATCTCTCCGGCGGTGGCCGTGCTGGTCGACCACGTCGAGGAGAGGACCGGCTACCGCGAGCCGTCCGTGGCAGTGGCGGCCGAGGGCCACGGCACGGGCGAGCCGGCAACCTCTTCCGAGGGTGCCGAGGAGGGGGAGCACTAGTGCTGCCCATCACCCTTCCCGAGGTCGAGTGGATCGTCCTCGCGCCCGAGCTGATACTCGTCGTGGGCGCCCTCACGCTCCTCCTGGTGAGCACCTTCGTGCCGTCACGGCGCGCCGGCAACAGCTGGTCGATGTTCACCCTGGCGGTCACCGGTGCCGCCCTGATCAGCACGCTCGGCCTGTGGCAGGAGGTGTCGGGACCCCAGGGCGTTCCCCGCCTCGGCCTGGCCGATGCCATCGTGCTCGACGGGTTCGCGGTGTTCGTGACCGTGGCCATCGGCGCGGCCGTCGCGATGGCGGTGCTGCTGGCCGACGGCTACCTCTGGCGGGAGAGGCTCGACCAGCCCGGCTTCTACGTCCTCCTGCTGCTGTCGGCCACCGGCGGCCTGCTCATGGCCAAGGCCAACGACCTGATCGTGGTGTTCCTGGGGCTCGAGATCCTCTCGATCGCCCTCTACGTGCTGGCCGGCTTCCACCGGCGCCGGAGCGAGTCCTCCGAGGCGGCCATCAAGTACTTCGTCCTGGGGTCGTTCTCGTCGGCGATCTTCCTCTACGGCGTCGCCCTCACCTACGGCGCCACCGGCACGACCAACCTGGCCGGCATCGCCGAGTTCCTCCGGTCGGCCATCGTCCCCGGCGGCGTGTTGTATGCCGGGTTCGGCCTGTTGCTCGTGGGCCTGGGCTTCAAGGTGGCGGCCGTGCCGTTCCACATGTGGACGCCCGACGTCTACCAGGGCTCTCCGACGCCGGTCACGGCCTTCATGGCCGCCGCGGCCAAGGCCGCCGGCTTCGCCGCCCTGCTGCGCATCATGCTCTCGGCCTTCGGCTCCCAGCGCCTCGAGTGGCAGCCGATCGTGTGGGTCATGGCCGTGGCCAGCCTCGTGGTCGGTTCGTTGCTCGCCGTCGTCCAGACCGACGTCAAGCGGATGTTGGCGTACTCGTCCATCTCCCACGCCGGCTACATCCTGATCGGGCTGCACGCCGCCACCGAGCGGGGCGTCGCCGGGTCGCTCTTCTACCTGCTGGCGTACACCTTCATGGTGCTCGGCAGCTTCGCGGTGGTCACCATCGTCGGCCGCAGGGGTGACGGCGCCCACCGCCTCGACGACTACCGGGGCCTCGGCCGGGCCCGTCCCGGCCTGGCCTTCTGCCTCACCGTGTTCCTCCTGGCCCAGGCGGGCGTGCCCTTCACCGCCGGCTTCCTGGCCAAGTTCGGCGTGATCGCGGCCTCGGTGGCCACGGGGAGCTACGCATTGGCCGTCGTCGGCATGCTGGCGGCCGTCGTGGCCACGTTCTTCTACCTGCGCCTTATCGTCGTGATGTACATGGCCGCCGACGAGACGGCTGCCGTGGTCGACGGGGCGGCCCCGGGCGGGGACCGTGGCGACGCCGTCGTCGCCTCCGCCGCCGGCCTCGAGCTGCCACCCGCCGTCGGGCTGGTCATCGGGGTGGCCCTGGCCTTCACGATCGGCGCCGGTGTGCTGCCCGAGCCGATGCTCGACTTCGCCCGCCACGCCACCCTTCTGGCCCTCTGACGGGCTTGTTGTAGGTTCTCGGGCCGTGTCGGAGTTCCTCCGCCAGTACCTCACGGTCGCCGTCTTCGCAGCCGCGGCCGTCGGCATGGTGGCCCTCATGCTCGGGACCGGTCGTCTGGTGCGACCCCGTCGCCCCCAACCGCAGAAGTACCTGAACTACGAGTGCGGGGTCGACCCGGTCGGCTCGGGTTGGTCCCAGAGCCAGGTCCGCTACTACATCTTCGCCCTGCTCTTCGTGATGTTCGACGTCGAGGCGGTGTTCATCTTCCCGTGGGCGATCCGCCTGGAGGCGCTGTCGGTGTTCGGGCTCGTCGAGATGCTGGTCTTCATCGTGATCCTGGCCCTCGGCCTGCTCTACGCCTGGCGCAAGGGCGTCCTTCGTTGGGTGTAGAGACCTGATGGGGGTCGTCGAGTCGGGCACCCTCGGCAAGAAGGCGTTCAAGCCGCTCACCTGGCTGCTCAACTACAGCCGGAAGTACTCGTTGTGGGCCTACCAGTGGGGTCTGGCCTGCTGCGCCATCGAGATGGGTGCCGCCTTCGCCTCGCCCCGCTACGACGTGATGCGCCTGGGCGTCATCCCGTTCCCCGCCGGACCGCGCCAGGCCGACCTGGTCGTCATCTCCGGGACGGTCACCGACAAGATGGCGCCGGCCATCCGCCGCCTGTGGGAGCAGATGCCCGATCCCAAGTACGTCATCTCGATGGGCAGCTGCGCCAACTGCGGCGGGCCCTACTGGGACTCCTACTCGGTCACCAAGGGCGTCGACCAGATCATCCCCGTCGACGTGTACGTCCCCGGTTGCCCACCTCGCCCCGAGGCCCTCCTGGAGGGCATCGTGCTGCTCCAGCAGCGCATCCAGGACGAGGACATGGCCGAGCGCTGGCGAGGGGAGCCGATCATTGTCACCTGACGCACCGGTCCCCGCGGCCGCTGCCGAGGCCCCGGAGGAGGCTGTGGCCGCAACACCCGACCTCTCCACCGCTCCTGCCTTCGACGAGGCGCGCCAGGCGGTGCTCGACGGCCTCACGGCCGCCCTCGGTGCCGGCGGCGTGCTCGGTTCGGAGATCCGCAACCGCGACCTGTGGGTCCGCGTCCGCACCGACGCCTGGCACCGCACGGCCGTGGCCTGCCGTGACCTCGGGTTCGACTACTTCTGCTACATCGCCGGCATCGACTGGATGCCGCACACCTGGCCCAACCCCAAGGTCGTGGCCGGCGACACGACGAGCGCGGACGAGGGCGGGGCCGCCGAGACCGACGGAGCCGCCGAGGAGCCCACCTCGACCGGGATCGTCACCGGTGTCACCGGCGGCGACACGAGGTTCCAGGTCCTCGCCCGCCTGTACTCGATCGGCCGCAAGGTGGGTGTCACGCTCAAGGCCGATCTCGACGCCGACGAGCCCCGCATCGCCAGTTGGTCGGACGTGTACCCCGGCGCCGACTGGTGCGAGCGGGAGACCTGGGAGATGTACGGCTTTTCGTTCGACGGCCACCCCAACCTGATCAAGCTGTACCTGCCGGCCGAGTTCGAGGGCTTCCCCCTGCGCAAGGACTTCCCGCTCCTGTCGCGCGAGGTGAAGCCCTGGCCCGGTCTGGTCGACGTGGAGCCCTTCCCGCCGGGAACCGGCGGCGACGAGGGCGAGTGAGCCGCTGATGGCCGTCACCGAGCAGCAGCAGCGGGCCTACATCGCCTCGCAGGCGGCCGACGCCCGGGTCAACTTCGAGCTGCAGACCGGCGACATGACCCTCAACCTCGGGCCCCAGCACCCCGCGACCCACGGCACGCTGCGGGTGGTGGCCCGCCTCGACGGCGAGCAGGTCGTCTCGGCCGACGTGGTGTGCGGCTACATGCACCGCGGCTACGAGAAGCTGACGGAGGTTCGCACCTACCCGCAGATCACGACGCTGATCAACCGCATCGACTGGCTCTCCTCGTTCGCCAACGAGGTGCCGTTCATCCTCGCCGCCGAGACGCTCATGGAGGTCGAGGCGCCCCCGAGGGCGCAGTACATCCGCACGATCCTGTTCGAGATGTCGCGTATCGCCAACATCACCCTGTTCATCGGCGAGATGGGTGTCCAGCTCGGGGCCATCACTCCGGTCTTCTTCGCCTTCCGCGACCGCGAGTACGTGCTCAACCTCATCGAGTCGGCCACGGGCGGCCGCTTCCACCCCAACTACGACCGGATCGGCGGCCTCAAGGACGACCTGCCCCGGGGATGGATCGCCGAGTGCCGCGACGTGATGCACAAGATCCGCGGCTACTGCGACCAGCTCGAGGACCTCCTCATGGGCAACGAGATCTTCGAGACCCGCACCCGGGGCGTCGGCGTGATCCCGGCGGAGGTGGGCCTCTCGTACGGCCTGTCGGGCGCCAACATCCGGGCCAGCGGCGTCGACTGGGACCTCCGGCGGGACAGCCCGTCGCCCTTGGTCTGGAAGGACCTCGACTGGAAGGTCTGGACCCACCCCGACGGCGACTCGTTCGCCCGGTACTGGGTCCGTCTCCAGGAGACGCGCGAGGCCACCAAGATGGTCGACCAGATGCTCGACGGGCTCCCCGCCGGACCGATCCAGGCCAAGGTGCCCCGCATCATCAAGGTTCCGGCCGGCGAGGCGTGGGCCTCGACCGAGAACCCCCTGGGGGAGATGGGGTACTACGTCGTGAGCCAGGGCGGCCTGGGGCCGTTCCGCTGCAAGATCCGCTCCGCCTCGTTCCACAACATCTCGATCACGCCGTGGATCCTCCGGGGCGTCTACGTCCCCGACATCATCACGATCCTCTCGAGCCTCTACTTCATCCTGGGCGACATCGACCGGTAGTCGCGCTGGCGGTCGTGGCCTACCCGTCGTCGGGCCTGAGCTCCGTGAACCGTGTCATGGTGATGGACCGCTCGTCGTAGGCGACCTGGCGGTCGCGCTCGCGGCCGTCGATCAGCAGCGTGGCCGTGATCGACCCGTCGGCCGACGTCTTGCGGATGTTGGCGGCTGGGAGGAAGCCCTTCCCGAGCGAGAGCCGGCCCGTGCCACAGCCCCGTTCCGGCACCTCGGTCGACCCATCGACGATGCGGCGGCGCGAGAGGATCTCGGCCTCCCAGCAGACGTCGGGCGACGACGTCTCGATGAGGACCTCGGCCGGGAGATCGACCTTCAGCTCCTCCCTGGCCGTCTGCAGGAAGGCGAAGCTGAGCAAGGCCATCATCACCGTTCCGAAGATGCCGAGCCCGCCGAGCACCGTGCCGGCGATGGCCAGCCCCCGCCCGCCTCCACCGCGCTGGGAGATCTGGCGGAGGGCCACGATCCCGAAGGCGACGGCCAGCAGGCTGAGCACCCCGAAGCCCCAGAGGATGCCGCACACCAGCGCGGCGATGGCCAGCCCGTTGGTGGCTCCCTGGCCCGGCGGGCCCGGGGGCGGCGGGGCCCACTGGCCGGGCGCCGGCCCCTGCGGCGGGCCCCAGGCCCCACCGGGTGGGTTTCCCGGTGGCGGCGGCGGAGGGCCCGATGGAGGGCCCGGCGGACCCGGGGGCGGCTGCCACTGGCCCGAGGGCGGCTGGGGAGTCTGAGGGGGCTGGTCCATGGGGGAACCTCCGCGATGGGTCCGTGCAGCCCCGGCGACACTACGGCCGAGCCGGCGCCATGTCACGTGGCCGGATTGTGACCCGCGGGGCCGTTCACTACTACTGTCCGGGCGACCCATGACGCCGGTGTTGAGCCTCACGTTCTGGCAGCTGACGACCCTCAAGACGGTCATCGTGCTGTCCGTCATCCCGGCGGCGGCGGTGGTGCTCGGCTACGTCTTCCTCCTCAAGATGATGGCCCACATGCAGAGCCGCCTCGGCCCGATGGACCCCGGTGGCTTCCACGGCTGGTTCCAGCTGGTGGGCGACGGGATCAAGTTCATCCAGAAGGAGGACATCATCCCGGCCAGGGCCGACCGCCGCGTCTTCGCCATGGCGCCGGTTATCGTGCTCGTGTCGACGTTCCTCCTGTACGTCGTCGTGCCGGCCGGCCCGGACCTGGTGGTCCAGGACCTCGACGTCGGCATCTTCTTCGCCCTGGCCGTGTCGTCGCTGTCGGTGATCGGCGTGCTGATGGCCGGATGGGCGTCGGCCAACAAGTACTCGCTGCTCGGCTCGCTGCGGGCCGCCGGCCAGCTCATCGCCTACGAGCTGCCCCTCGTCCTGGCCGTGGTGGGCGTGGTGATCCAGGCCGGCACCATGAGCCTCCAGGGCATCGTCGAAGCCCAGGCCCAAGGGGAGATCTTCGGGATCGGCCTGATCGGCAACCCCTTCATCCTCACCCAGGCCCTCGGCCTGTTCATCTTCTTGGCCGCGGCCCAGGCCGAGCTCACCCAGACGCCGTTCGACATGCCGGTGGCGGAATCGGAGCTGGTCGCCGGGTACATGACCGAGTACTCCGGGTTCCGGTTCCTCATCTTCTTCATGGCCGAGTTCGGCACCGCCTTCGCCCTGTCCGCCATCGCCGCGACCCTCTACCTCGGCGGTTGGTACCAGCCCTTCTTTCCTTCGGGGCTGCTCGCCAACATCGCCGGGCCGCTGGTGCTGGGGGCCAAGATCATGCTGGTCGCCTTCGTGATCTTCTGGGTCCGCTTCACCTTCCCGCGCTTCCGCGAGGACCAGCTGCAGAGCTTCGCCTGGAAGTACCTCATCCCCCTCTCGCTCCTGAACATCGCCGCCACCGGCGTTCTCAAGGTCGCCTTCTGATGGAGGACGCACATGGCTGAGCTGCCCGGCCTCTTCAAGGGCCTCGGCGTCACGTTCAGGACGATGCTGCAGCCCACGGTCACCGTGCAGTACCCCCACGAGCGCGAGGAGATCGCCCCGCGGGCCCGGGGTGTCATCGCCCTCAAGGAGGAGAACTGCACCGCCTGCATGCTCTGTGCGCGCGAGTGCCCCGACTGGTGCATCTACATCGAGGGCCACAAGGAGAAGCGGCCGCCCCGCCGGGAGGGGGGCAAGCCCCGCACGGTCAACGCCCTCGACCGTTTCGACATCGACTACGCCCTTTGCATGTACTGCGGGATCTGCGTCGAGGTGTGCCCGTTCGACGCCCTCTTCTGGAGTCCCGACTTCGAGTACTCCGAAGCGCGGATCGCCGACCTGCTCCACGACAAGTCCCGCCTCGGCGAGTGGATGGAGACCGTGCCGGAGCCGCCGGCCCTCGAGGCCGGCGCGGTCAAGAAGAAGTGAGGTCGCTCGCGCCTTCGCCGGCTCCGGACCCGGCCCACTAGCCTTCCGCCGCCGATGTCGGAGACCGCCACCGCCCAGAACGTCGTCTTCGCCATCCTGGCCCTGGTCATGATCGCGGCCGGGTTCCGGCTGGTCACCACCGGCAACGTCGTACGGGCGGCGCTGTTCCTCGCCATGGTGCTCGCCGGCGCGGCCGGGCTGTTCATCCTGCTGGCGGCCGAGTTCCTCGCCTGGGCCCAGGTGCTGGTCTACATCGGCGCCGTCGTGGTGCTCCTCCTCTTCGGCGTCATGCTGACCCGGGCGCCCATCGGCACCGAGGCCGAGCTCGACAACGACCAGCGGGGCCTGGCCGCCCTCGTGGCCCTCTTCCTGCTCGGCGCCCTCGGCGCCGTGCTCTACGACGCCTTCCGGGACCAGACGCTCGACATCACGAGCGTCCAGCGGACGGCCGCCGTGAGCGACTCGATCTTCGGCACCTACGTCGTGCCCTTCGAGGTGGCGTCGGTGCTCCTCCTGGCCGCCCTCGTCGGCGCCGTGTCCCTCGCCCGGCGGGACTGAGGCCGACGTGCTCCTCAACCAGTTCCTGTTGCTGTCGGCGGTGCTCTTCTGCCTGGGCGTGTACGGCGTTCTGGCCCGGAAGAACGCGGTGCTCGTCCTCATGTCGATCGAGCTGATGCTCAACGCCGTCAACATCAACCTCGTCGCCTTCGGCGCCCTCCACGACGCCGTCGCCGGGCAGGTTTTCGCCCTCTTCGTCATCACGATTGCGGCTGCGGAGGTGGGCGTGGGCCTCGCCATCGTCCTGCTGATCTTCCGCAACCGGGCCAGCATCGACCTCGACGAGGTCGACCTCATGAAGGGCTGAGGCGAGTGAGCGCAGCGAACGAGCCGGGGTCCGAGCGGCCCTCTGAACGGGAAAGCTGAGCGCGCCGAGTGCTCGAGAACGCCTGGCTCATCCCGCTGATCCCCGCCCTGACCTTCTGGGGCATCCTCGCCCTCGGCGGGCGGATCGGCCATCAGGGGGTGTGGCTCGGCATCGGCGGCGTGGCGTCGTCGTTCGTCCTGTCCCTCGTGGCCGCCGTGGAGTGGATCGGCCTGGGTGAGGGCCGCGAAGCCGTCAGCCGCCACCTGACGTGGTGGCAACTCGGGGAGGCCGAGATCGGCGTCGGCACGCACATCGACGGGCTGGCCGTGATGATGCTGGTTGTCGTCACCTTCGTCTCGCTGATGGTGCACGTGTACTCCACCGGCTACATGCACGGCGACCGGCGCTACGTCTACTTCTTCGCCGCCCTCTCGTTGTTCACGGCCTCGATGCTCATGCTGGTCGTGGCCGACAACACGCTGCAGCTGCTCATCGGCTGGGAGCTCGTCGGCCTCTGTTCGTTCATGCTGATCGGCCACTGGTGGGAGGAGGGGGCCAACTCCTCGGCCGCCATCAAGGCCTTCATCACGACCCGCACCGGTGACGTCGGCCTCCTCCTGGGTGTGACCACGCTGTTCTTCGCCGCCGGCCAGAACTTCGGCATCGAGAACCTCAACCGGATGGCGATCGCGGGCGAGATCCGCCACGGCGTGCTCCTGGCCGGTGCCGCCCTGCTGTTCCTCGGCGTGATGGGCAAGAGCGCGCAGTTCCCGCTGCACGTGTGGCTGCCCGACGCCATGGCCGGCCCCACGCCGGTGTCGGCTCTCATCCACGCCGCCACCATGGTGGTGGCCGGCGTCTACCTCGTGGCCCGGCTGTTCGGGGTCTTCTTCGCGGCCTTCTCGATCGACGCCGGCGGTGTCAACCTCGTGGCGATCATCGGCGCCATCACGGTGCTGATCGCCGCCGCGCTGGCGTTCGTGCAGGACGACATCAAGAAGGTGCTCGCCTACTCCACGGTGAGCCAGCTCGGCTACATGGTCATGGCCCTCGGGGTCGGGGCGTGGACGGCGGCCGTCTTCCACCTCTTCACCCACGCCTTCTTCAAGGCCCTGCTGTTCCTCGGCTCGGGCTCGCTCATCCACGCCGTGCACTCCAACAACATGAGCGAGATGGGTGGGCTCCGCAAGCCGATGCCCACCACCTACTGGACGTTCATGCTCGGCTCGGTTGCGCTGGCCGGCATCTTCCCGTTGGCCGGCTTCTGGTCGAAGGACGAGATCCTCAACGGTGCGTTGGCCGGGGGCTTCCCCCTCATGGTCGCCGTCGGGATGGTGGGGGCCTTCATGACCGCCGCCTACATGACCCGCGCCTGCTACCTCATCTTCGCCGGCGAGTACCGCGGCCACGGCCACCCCCACGAGTCCCCGCCGTCGATGGCGTGGCCGCTGCGCATCCTCGCCGTCCCGGCCGCGGTCGCTGGGCTGCTCAACGCGCCGGGGATCGGCAAGTTCGGCGAATGGGTCGCCTTCGAGGTGGCCGGGGCCGGCGAAATCGTCGAGCACCACGCCTTCAACCCGTCGCTGGCGCTTCTCTCGCTCGCCATCGCCCTCTCCGGCATCGGGGTGGCCGCGGGGGTCTACTTCCGGAACACGTGGCCGCGGGGCGCCATGGCCGGCAGCCCGGCGCTGCAGCTGGGCCACAAGGTGCTCGTGAACAAGTACTACCTCGACAACCTCTACATCGACGGCATCATCCGCACGATCCAGTATCCCCTGGCCAAGGCGGCGTACTGGTTCAACCAGAAGGTGATCGACGGTGTCGTCAACGCCTTCGGCATCGCCGCCCGGGCGGCGGGCAACGTCGTCTACGAGCAGGTCGATCAGAAGGTGATCGACGGCATCGTCAACGGTGCCGGCCTCTCGGCCGAGGAGGGCGGTGCCATCCTGCGACGCACCCAGACCGGCCGCGTCCAGCAGTACGCCGCCTACCTGTTCGGTGCCGCAGCGCTCGGCGCGGCCGCGCTGGTGTACTTCACGTGAGCCGTAGCGAGATGGGGGAGCCGACCAGATGTTGCTGACCGCCGCTGTCTTCCTGCCCCTGGCGGGCGCCGTCCTCGTGGCGCTCGTTCCCCGGGCCCAGGAGACGCTGCTGAAGGGCGTCGCGCTCCTCACCACCCTGGCCACCGCTGCCGTCGGCGTGCTGATCCTCCGCCAGTTCGACTACGGCGCCGCCGGCGAGCTCCAGCTCGCCGTCGACCGGACCTGGATCGACGTCATCAGCAGCCGCTACCACCTGGCCATCGACGGCATCTCGCTGCCCCTGCTGATCCTGTCGATGGTGATCACGGTCCTGTGCGTCGTCTACTCGTGGGACCACTTCCCCGAGCCGCACAACCCCAAGGCGTTCCTCATCCTGATGCTGATCCTCGAGACCGGGATGAACGGCACCTTCGCGGCCCAGGACCTCATCCTGTTCTTCGTCTTCTTCGAACTGGTGCTGCTCCCGATGTACTTCATGATCGGCGTGTGGGGCGGCCCCAACCGCCAGTACGCGTCGATCAAGTTCTTCCTCTACACGCTGTTCGGCTCGGCCCTGATGATCCTGAGCTTCCTCGCCCTGTACTTCAAGGGCGGCCAGACCTTCGATATCCCCACGCTCATCGCCAACGGTCCTGACATCGTTCGCGGTACGCAGATCCTGATCTTCGGCGGCCTCTTCATGGGCTTCGCCATCAAGGTGCCGATGTTCCCGTTCCACACCTGGCTGCCCGACGCCCACACCGAGGCACCCACGGTCGGCTCGGTGATCCTGGCCGCCGTCCTGCTGAAGCTGGGCACCTACGGGTTCGTGCGCATCGCCCTGCCGATCCTTCCCGAGGCGGCCATGGCGTGGGCGCCGGTGATCGGCGGGCTGGCGGTGATCGGCATCATCTACGGCGCGCTGGGGTGCCTGGCCCAGAAGGACATGAAGCGGCTCATCGCCTTCTCGTCCGTGGCCCACATGGGCTTCGTGATGCTCGGCATCGCCACGCTCACGAGCTTCGGCATCAACGCCGCCGTCTTCGGCATGGTGGCCCACGGCCTGATCACCGGGATGCTGTTCTTCATCGCCGGCTCGGTGCAGGAGCGGTTCGGCACCCGTGAGATCGCCCGCCTCGGCGGCCTGCTCCTGCAGGCGCCCCGCCTCGGTTGGATCCTCGGCTTCTGCACGTTCGCCTCGCTCGGCCTGCCCGGCCTGGCCGGCTTCTGGGGCGAGTTCCCGGCCATCCTCTCGGCCTACCAGCCGGCGACCGGCCTCGACGTGGGCCTGTTCCGCATCTACATGGCCGTGGCCGCCATCGGCACCGTCTTCGCCGCCGGCTACCTGCTCTGGCTGCTGCAGCGGGTCGCCTTCGGCAACGCCAGCAAGGAGTTCGAGAAGGCCCATATCCACGACGTGCACGTGCCCGAGTACCTGGCCTGGACCCCGCTGCTGGCGAGCATCCTCGTGCTCGGTGTCTTCCCCCACCTGCTCTTCGACCTGACCGACGCGCCCGTGCAGAGGATCGCCCGCGACAACGGTGCCGAGGTCATCACGGCCGCCGAGGCAGCCGAAGCGGCCGAGGCTGCCGAAGTCGCGGGGCACGGTGAGGCCGCGGCGGACCCCTCCGCCGGGACCACGACCGAGAGCCATGGCGCGGCGCCGGCCGACGCCGGTCACTAGGGACGCGCCGCCGCACCCATGCCGTTCACGCCTCCCTCGCTCGACTACCACGCTCTCGCGCCCGAGATCGTCCTCACGGGTGTCCTGGTCCTCGTGCTGCTGGCCGATCTCGTGGTGCCCGAGGGTCGCAAGTGGCGCCTGTCCAACCTGGCCGGCTTCGGCCTGCTGGCGTCCTTCGTCCCGATCGTCACCCTGGCCCTCTACGGCGACGACGTCCGGTCGATGGTCGATGGCGCCTACGTCGTGGACAACTTCGCCCTGGTGCTCAAGGCACTCTTCATCGGCATCGGCTACGTGATCCTGCTGATGTCGACCAACCACGTCGAGGAGGGCGACTACTACCAGGGCGAGTTCTACGTCCTACTGCTGTCGTCGATCCTCGGCATGGTCGTCATGGCCTCGGCCCGCGACCTCATCGGCATCTTCGTGGCCCTCGAGACGCTCTCCATCCCGGCCTACGTGCTGGCCGGATGGCGCAAGCGGGACCTCCGCGGCAACGAGGCAGCCCTGAAGTACTACCTGCTGGGCGTCCTGGCCTCGGCGGTGATGCTCTATGGGATGTCGCTCGTCTTCGGCTTCACCGGGTCGACGGTGCTCACCGAGATCGGGCGGGTGACGGCCGGTTCGGTCGCGGCCCAACCGGTGGTGACCGTCGGGATCGTGTTCATCCTGGTCGGCTTCGCCTTCAAGGTCTCGGCCGTGCCGTTCCACTTCTGGGCGCCCGACACCTACCAGGGCGCGCCGTTGCCCGTCACGGCGTTCTTCTCGGTGGCGTCCAAGACGGGCGGGTTCGTCGCCCTCTTCCAGCTGGTGTTCGTCGGCTTCGGGGGCCGGTCCGACGTGTGGGCGCCGATGTTCTGGGTCCTGGCCGCTCTCACCATGACGGTGGGCAACCTCATCGCCCTGCGCCAGACCAACGTCGTGCGCATGCTGGCCTACTCGTCCATCGCCCAGGCCGGCTACATCCTCGTGCCGTTCGCCGTGGCCGGCTCCGACGCCGCCGCCGTGCAGGGGGCCCTTACGGCGTCGATCGTGTACCTCCTGGTCTACGCGGCCATGAACCTGGGGGCGTTCACGGTCGTCATCGCCGTCGCCCGCAAGACCCGCTCGGGCGAGATCAGCTCGTTCGGCGGCCTCTTCGAGTACGCGCCCGGCCTGACCGTGATCATGACGATCTTCCTGTTCTCGCTGGCGGGCATCCCGCCGCTGGCCGGGGCATGGGCCAAGATCTTCGTGTTCCGCAGCGTCCTCGAGGCCGGCACCAGCTGGGCCGTGGCCCTGGGGGTCATTGCTGCTGTCAACTCGGTGATCGCGCTCTTCTACTACGCCGCGATCGCCCGCCAGATGTGGATGAACCCGGTGCCCGACGGCGACAAGGCCCCCGTGCAGGTGCCCGCCTCGTTGGTCACCGCCCTGGGTATCACGGTCGCCGTCGTGCTCGGCATCGGCGTGTTCCCCCAGGCCTTCGCCCGCTTCGGCGAACTGGCGTCGTTGCTGCCCTGACCGCCAGCCCGGCCGCCGAGCTGGTGGCCGAGCGCGCCCGCCGGTCCGGGCCCGTGCGCTTCGACGTGGTGATGGAGCTGGCGCTCTATGCCCCCGGCGCCGGCTTCTACCAGACCGGTGGCCACGCCGGTCGCGAGGGCGGCCAGTTCCTGACCAGCCCGGAGGTGGGACCGCTGTTCGGTGCCGTCCTGGCTCGGGCGCTTGATACCTGGTGGCGCGAGCTCGATCGACCGGACCCGTACGTGGCCGTCGAAGCCGGCGCCGGGCGGGGCACGCTGGCGGCGTCGGTCCTGGCCGCCCGCCCGGCGTGCGCACCGGCCCTGCGCTACCTGCTCGTCGAGCGCTCCGACGCGCTGCGCCGGGCCCAGGCGGGGCGGTTGGCCCTCGAGCCGGCCGGCGAGGTGCTCGGGGCCCTCACCGGGGGCGGCGGCGACGAGCCGCCGGTGGTGCTGGGGGGCCTGGGCCCCCTGGCCGCGTCGTTGGGCGAGCTGCCTGCGGGCCCGTTCCCCGGCGTGGTGCTGGCCAACGAGCTGCTCGACAACCTCCCGTTCCGGCTGCTCCGGCGTGCCGGCGACGGATGGCACGAGGTCTTCGTGGACGAGCACCTCGACGAGGTCATGGTGCCCGCCGAGGAGGAGGCGGCGGCCCGTGCCGACGCGCTGGCGCCCGGTGCGCCGCTCGGCGCGTCGGTGCCGCTGCAGGACCAGGCCCGAGAATGGTTGCGGTCGGCACTGGCCTGCCCGCAGCGCGGCCGGATCGTGGTCGCGGACTACGCCGACCGCACGGCGTCGCTCGCCGACCGACCGGTGGCGACGTGGCTGCGGACCTACCGGACCCACGGCCCGGGTGGGCCGGTCCTCTCCGAGCTCGGACGCCAGGACATCACCTGCGAGGTGGCCGTGGACCAGCTGGCGACCGTCCAGGCGCCGTCGTCGGACCGCTCCCAGGCCGAGTTCCTGGCCGCCCACGGCATCGGGGTGCTCGCCGACGAGGCCCGCCGGTCCTGGACCGACCGGGCGGCTGTCGGCGACCTGGACGCCCTGAAGGCCCGCAGCCGCGTGTCCGAGGCGGCGGCCCTCACCGACCCGGCCGGCCTCGGCGCGTTCCGGGTCGTCGAGTGGACGGTCCCCGACCCTTCGAACCGGTGACGATCGCGAGGCCCAGGGCGCCGATGATCGTCACCCGTTCGAGCTGGCGGAGGGGTCGATAGGCTCACCCGGGCCATGTCCGACCGCCCCGCGATCGAGGCCCTGTACCCGGAGGAGCGCAGCTTCCCGCCTCCACCGGGCTTTCCCGAGCAGGCGCTGGTGTCGGACTCGTCGATGCACGACGCGGCCGAGTCCGACTTCGAGGCCTTCTGGGCTCAGCAGTCCCGCGACCTGCTCGACTGGGCGAGCCCCTGGCGCACCACCTGCGAGTGGGACCTTCCCTTCGCCAAGTGGTTCGTGGGGGGCACGCTGAACGTGGCCCACAACTGCATCGACCGGCACGTGGCCGCCGGCCTGGGCGACCGCGTGGCGTTCCACTGGGAGGGCGAGCCGGGCGACACCCGCACGGTGACCTATGCCGACCTGCTCGCCGAGGTCAGCCGGTTCGCCAACGTGCTCAAGGACCTCGGCGTGGCCAGGGGCGACCGGGTGGCCATCTACATGCCGATGATCCCCGAGCTGCCGGTGGCCATGCTGGCCTGCGCCCGCATCGGTGCCGCCCACTCGGTGGTCTTCGGCGGCTTCTCGGCTGAGGCCCTGCGTGACCGCATCAACGACGCCGAGGCCAAGGTGCTGGTCACGGCCGACGGGGGATGGCGGCGGGGGGCGGCCGTGCCGCTCAAGGCCAACGCCGACGAGGCGCTGGCGGGGACGCCGTCGATCACGGCCGCCGTGGTCGTGCGCCGCACCGGCCACGACGTGGCCATGGTCGCCGGGCGCGACCACTGGTACGCCGACCTCATGGCCGTCGCCGACGGCGAGTGCCCGGCCGAGCCCATGGACGCCGAGCGGTTGCTCTACCTGCTTTACACGTCCGGGACGACGGCCAAGCCCAAGGGGATCATGCACACCACGGGTGGCTACCTCACCCAGGCCGCCTTCACCCATCGCTACGTCTTCGACCTCCACGCCGACCGGGACGTGTACTGGTGCGCGGCCGACATCGGCTGGGTGACCGGGCACACCTACATCGTCTACGGGCCGCTGGCCAACGGGGCCACGTCGGTGCTCTACGAGGGCAGTCCCGACTTCCCGGCCAAGGACCGCTGGTGGTCGATCATCGAGCGCTACGGCGTCACGATCCTCTACACCGCGCCCACGGCCATCCGCACGTTCATTAAGTGGGGCGCCCAGGAGCCCGAGCGCCACGACCTCACGTCCCTGCGGGTCCTCGGGTCGGTGGGCGAGCCCATCAACCCCGAGGCGTGGGTCTGGTACTGGCAGCACATCGGCGGTGGCCGCTGCCCGGTCGTCGACACCTGGTGGCAGACCGAGACGGGCGCCATCCTCATCTCTCCGCTCCCGGGCCTCACGACGCTGCGACCCGGGTCGGCGACCTTCCCGTTGCCGGGGATCGCGGCCGAGGTCGTGGACGAGGCCGGTCGACCGGTGGCCGAGGGAGGTGGCTACCTCACCCTCACCCGCCCGTGGCCGAGCATGCTGCGCGGCATCTACGGCGACCCCGAGCGGTACCGCCAGACGTACTGGTCGCGCTTCGACGGCCGGTACTTCGCCGGGGACGGCGCCAAGGTCGACGGCGACGGGTACCTGTGGCTGCTGGGCCGGGTTGACGACGTGATGAACGTCTCCGGCCATCGGGTTTCGACGACCGAGGTCGAGTCGGCCCTGGTCGACCACCCGAGCGTGGCCGAGTCGGCCGTGGTCGGTGCCCGCGACGAGCGCACCGGCCAGGCCATCGTCGCCTTCGTCACCCTGCGATCGGGTTTCGAGGCCGGCAGCGAGCACGGCGAGGCCCTGAGGGCCCACGTGACCCGGCGCATCGGGCCCATCGCCCGGCCCCGCACGGTGATCTTCACCGACGACCTGCCCAAGACCCGCAGCGGCAAGATCATGCGCCGGCTGCTCCGTGACGTGGCCGAGGGCCGCGACCTCGGCGACACGACCACGTTGGCCGACGCCGGCGTCGTCGAGGAGATCCGCCGCCGGGCGGAAGCCTCGACCGCGGAGGAGTGACGCCTCCGGACGACGGCGGAACACCCGACCAAGGCGGCGCAACCGACGACGCCGGCGCAGCGGTCCCGTCACACTGGCGCTGGCACGGCGAGCCCTGCCCGCCGGGGCCGGTCGTGGTGTTCGACATCGACGGCGTCCTCTCCGACGCCACCGCCCGCCAGCACTTCCTCGAAGGCGAGGGCAAGAAGGACTGGCGGGGGTTCTTCGACGCCTGCGCCGAAGACGCGCTGATCGAAGAGGTGGCGCGGCTGCTCGACGTCATCGACCCTGCTCTCGGCGTCGTGCTGCTCACCGGCCGGCCCGTGCGGGTCCAGGCCCTCACCCTCGGCTGGCTCGAGGGTCACGAACTGCGCTGGGACCTGCTGGTGATGCGGGACTTCGGCGACTACTCGGCCTCGCCGGAGTTCAAGCGCCGGACAGTGGCCGACATGCGAGGGCGGGGCTACGACCTACGGCTGGCCTTCGAGGACGACCGGCGCAACCAGGAGATGTTCCACGCCGAGGGCGTCCCCTGCGTCTACATCCACTCCGGCTACTACGCGTAGCCCTTGGCGGGAACGGCGAGGGCGCCACCCGTGTTGCACAGCGCGGTGGCACGATGGGAGCCGGCCAAAGGAGCGACATGAGCAAGAACGTCCTGAAGACCTACGTGCTGCTGGCCTTCCTCGGCGGCCTGCTGATCCTCATCGGCAGCTTCTTCGGGCGGAGCGGTGCCTACCTGGGCCTGTCCCTCGGCTTGGTGCTCGTCGGGGGCTCGTACTGGTTCTCCGACACCATCGCCATCCGTTCGGCGCGTGCCGTGCCGGCCGACGAGTCGCAGATGCCCGAGTACTTCCGCATCATGCGGGAGCTCACCGCCGCGTCGGGCATGCCGATGCCGAGGCTCTACGTCACGCCCGATCCGCAGCCCAACGCCTTCGCGACCGGTCGGAACCCCCACCACGCCGCCGTCGCCGTGACCCGGGGCATCCTCGACACCCTCACCTGGGACGAGCTGCGGGGCGTGCTGGCCCACGAGCTGAGCCACGTCGGCAACCGCGACATCCTGATCGGCTCGGTGGCGGCCTCGGTGGCCATGGGCATCACCTTCGTGGCCAGGATGTTCATGTGGGGCGCCATGTTCGGTGGCGGGGGCCGCGACGACGAGAGCTCGCCCAATCCGCTCGCCCTTCTGGCCCTCAGCATCCTCGCCCCTCTGGCGGCCATGCTCCTGCAAATGGCGCTCAGCCGCAGCCGGGAGTTCGAGGCCGACCGTACGGGTGCGCGCCTCATCGGTGACGGCGAGCCGCTGGCCAGGGCGTTGACCAAGCTCGACAGCGCGGCCAAGGCCATTCCGATGAACGTCGACCCTGCTCAGGCCACGAAGTACATCGTGAATCCCCTCACTGGGCGGCGGGTCCAGTTCGCCAACCTCTTCTCCACCCATCCCCCGATGGGTGAGCGGGTGGAGCGGCTGCGAGCCGGAGAATGGTGCCGCTGAACCAGACGCCCTTTTCCCTCTGACCAGCCTCCATTCCATCTTTCCGGTGCGCCCGGCAGGACTGGCGGCCGGAGGCGGCGAATAGAGATGGGTCGTGTCAGTTCGAGGGCGTGCGCTGTTCGCGCTCCTTGCGACGGTTGGGGCGGCAACCGCTGGGGGTGCCATGGGGGCTCGGGCGCAGACCGCGCCGGTGTCCTCACCTGCGCCGCCCGTCGCGCCGAACCTTCTCGAGGCGCTCGTCTCCGGGCTGCTGGCGCCTCCTCCGCCTCCTCCCCCCGCCGCCGTGCCGGCGCCGGCACCTGCCCCGGCCAGCGCGGTGGCGCCCGTCGCCCCACCGCCGGCGCCAGCCCGCCCGGCTCCCGCTCCGGCGCCCGCCGTGTCCAAGGCCCGCACCGCGGCCGTGCGTACCTACGTCCCCCGGACGGGGCCCCGCAGCACCGTGGCCCTGCTCGAGGCCCTCCGGGCCCTGGAGGGCATCGGCATCACCCGCCAGGATGCGGCCGTGATGGGCATGGGCTCGTTCCCGGTGGGTGGCCTGGCCCGTTACCGCGACGACTGGATGGAGCCCCGCTACACGCCCACGCCGCATCCCCACTGGGGCACCGACGTGTTCGCGGCCCGGGGAACGCCCGTACGGGCGCCGACCGACGGCGTGGTGAGGTTCACCAACGAAGCGACGGGCGGGAAGTCCGCCTACGTCACGTCGGCCGACAAGACCTTCTACTACATGACGCATCTGGAGGGCTTCAACAAGCGGCTGCGCAGCGGGCAGCGGGTGATCCGGGGCGACGTGGTGGGTTACGTGGGCAGTACGGGCAACGCCTCGGGCGGTACTCCCCATCTGCACTTCGAGGTCCATCCGAGGGGCGGAGGCCCGGTCAACCCCAAGCCCTATCTCGACCAGTGGATGGACGAGGCGCTGACGGGCATCCCCGCCCTGGTGGCCGAGCGGACGCCGGTGCCCCCGGCGACGCCGGTACCGGCCCCTGTGACCGGGCCCGGCCCGCCGGCCACGCTCGCCGAGAGCGTGTCGGCCCTCGCCGCTGCCCTGCTGCTGCCGCTCACGCCCGCACCCATCGGCGGGCTGGTGGCCACCGCCCCGGCCTGATCCGTCGGCGGGCCTGGTCGACCCGCGAGCGTCAGTCCCGAAAGTTGCCGAACTGCAGCGGAATGGTGAAGTCCTGCTCCTTGAGCACGGCGATCACCGCCTGGAGGTCGTCGCGCTTCTTCGCCGACACGCGGACCTGGTCGCCCTGGGTCTGCGACGACACGCCCTTGGGCCCGTGCTCCTTGATGAAGCGGTTGATCTCCCTGGCCTTGGCCTCACCGATCCCGACGTTGAGGGTGACCGTCTGGCGCACGGTGCCCTTGGCCGCCTGCTCCAGGGTGCCGTAGGAGAGGGCCTTGAGCGACACCTGGCGGCGGACGAGCTTCTCCTCCAGCACCTGCGCCAGGGCCTTCAGGCGGTCCTCCGTGGACGAGTGCAGCACGATGTCCTTGTCACCGAGCTCGAGCGACGAATCGGTGCTGCGGAAGTCGAAGCGGGTGGCGACCTCACGCTGGGCCTGGTCGACCGCGTTGCGGACCTCCTGGCGGTCGACCTCGGACACGACATCGAAGGTGGGCACCGCGGAACGGTATCGTGACCAGCCTCTGGGTCGGTGCCCGAGCGGCCAAAGGGAGCAGACTGTAAATCTGCCGGCACAGCCTACGAAGGTTCGAATCCTTCCCGGCCCACACTGTGAGGAGCATCACCCTCGCTCGCTCGCTCCGTTCGGGTGAGCTGCTCCCGGCGCCGGCCAAGCCGTCGCCGTCCGCGGTTGCTCCTCGCCGCCAGCCCGGCCGGCCGCCGGCGGCGGCGGGGGTGGCCACCGGACGCTCGTCGTCCGCTGGTCATCCCGCCAGGGGGATGGGGGTCCGTGATGTCGCGAGACATCGGAGACGGCTGTCGCGACACATCGTCGACACCGAGGCTCATGGCATCGACGGGTAGGCCTAGCCCGGCTGACCGAGAGGGGGGGACCGAGACGTCAACGCCTTCACCTCCTCGTTCGTTCCAGGCGGCTCTGATGGCCGGGCTGCTGGTCGCGCTGACGATCTCCCACGGACTGGTGATGAGGACGTTCGCAGAGTCGTCCGTTGGGTCGGCGGCGCGTACCGCCCTCCGGATCCTTCCGGTCGCGCTTCCCGAGGGCCCGGCCGCGTCCGGGGGCGAGTCCTCAACGGCGTTGGGTGTCACCGGTGGGGACGACGGTTCGACGCAGCCCGGAGGTGAGGACATCCGGCGCGCGAGCCCGGTTGCTCTTTCCACGCTGCGGTCGACGGGCTCCGGGGAGCTCGTCGGCCAGCCCGTCGCCATCGGCGGCACTCTCCATCAGGATGGGCTCAGGGCTGGCTACGGCGCCGCCGGCGGGACGTTCGTGCAGTATCGCCTGCCCACCGGGTTCTCCGGGTTCCAAGCCTCGATGGCTCTGGTCGATCGGCTGGCCCCGACGGACCCACGCGCTCCCATCGGTCGGTACCTCGGTCCCATGGACTCCGTCGTCGTGGCTGTCACCGTTCGGCAGGGGGCCCGTCCGTACCAGACATGGAACGTTCGGCAAGGCGACATGATCGGCATCGATGTCGACATTCGAGGTGCGGAGTACCTGACCGTCGGCTGGCACCTGGCTGAGGGACCAAGAGAGCTCTACATCGGAGATTGGGCCCTGATAGACGCGCGCCTCGTGCGCTGATGAGACTCCTCGATCGCATCTCGGACCGTGAACCGCCGACCGGGCACGGCGGGCGATCGGGGGCACTCATCGGGCGAGGGCTCCTCGACGACGCCACCCGTGTCGCCGTCGAGCACGCCACGGTCGGGACGGGAGCTGGGCACGCGCCGACTGGCAACGGGTATCGGGAGGGCGATCTGCTCGCGCTGGCCGATCCTGACCTCTGGGTTGCACGGGGGCTGGCCGCCCTGCAAGCCGGCCTCGTGCCCCGAGGATGACCAGCCACGGCGCGAGCCGCCACGTTCGGGCGGTGGCGCCCGGACGGGTGAACCTGATCGGCGACCACACCGACTACACGGGTGGCCTGGCCATGCCCATGGCCGTCGACCGGGCGACCACCGTCGAGCTTCGCCGGGGTGGTCCCACCGTGACGCTGCGGTCGGCCGAGGACCCCGATCCGGCCGTCGTGCCGGTCGACATCGACGATCCGACATCGCTGGCCGCGGGCTGGGCCCGCTACGTGGCCGGCGTGGTGTCGGTGCTGCGGCCCGAGGAAGGCGGGCAGGGCACGGTGTCGACGACGCTGCCCCTCGGTGCCGGTCTGTCGTCGAGCGCCGCCCTCGAGGTGGCCCTGGCCCTGGCCCTCGGCTTCGACGGATCGCCGCTGGAGCTGGCGAGGTGCTGCCAGCGGGCCGAGGAGGCGGCGTGGGGCGTGGGCACGGGCATCCTCGACCAGCTGGCGTCGGCCGCAGGACGCGCCGGTCATGCCCTGCTCATGGACTGCCACAGCCTCGAGGTCGTACCGGTGCCGCTTCCCGAGGCGGTGACCGTCGTGGTCGTCGACTCCGGGCAGCGGCGATCGGTGGCCGCCTCGCCCTACGCCGATCGGCGAAGCCAGTGCGAGGAGGCCGAAAAGATCATCGGACCTCTCCGGCAGGCCACGCAGGCCGACGTCGGGCGCCTCACCGATCCGGTGCTGGCCCGCCGGGCCCGGCACGTGGTCAGCGAGAACGGTCGGGTGCTGGCCTTCGCCGAGGCCCTCGGCCTCGGCGACCTGGCCGCGGCCGGCCAGCTGATGACCGAGAGCCACGACAGCCTGCGCGACGACTTCGAGGTGTCGACCCCCGTGCTCGACGACCTCGTCGGGCGCCTGATGGCCACACCCGGGGTCCACGGCGCCCGCCTGACCGGTGCCGGCTTCGGCGGTTGCGTGGTCGCCCTCGCCGATGCCGATGGTCGCGTCCCGGGATGGCGTCTGGCGGCATCCGACGGCGCCAGTGTGGAAGACGTGCCTTCCTCGGACTCTCATAGCGCGGTCGACAACGATGGTTGACGACGTGCCCGTCCAGCTCGACACCGAGGGCCGAGCTGACCTGTGCGGGGTCTGGGACTTCTTCCGCGGTGCGCACGGGCTCGAGGATCTCAGTCGACTGGAGGCCGTGCCCATCGAGGTGCCGGGGCTGTGGGAGGCCCAGGGCCACCTCCGCCTCGACGGGGCGGCCTGGTACCGCCGGCGCTTCGTGCTCGACGACCCGAGCGGCCACTGGACGCTGCGCTTCGGCGCCGTCATGGACACCTGCGAGGTCCACGTCAACGGCCGGCTGCTGGGGACCAGCGACCTCCCGTTCACCCCCTTCGAGCTGGATCCGGGCGGCGCCTTGCTCGCCGGGGGCAACGAGCTGGCCGTGCTCGTCGTCGACCCGTCCGAGAGCGACCCCCAGCATCGCCGGCTCCCGCACGGCAAGCAGGGCTGGGCCAACGGCGTGTTCCCGAGTCCGCCGAGCCTCTACCTCACCTACGGGGGTATCTGGCAGCCCGTGACGTTGCGCCGTCACGGCCCCGTCGTGGTCACCGACGTCTTCGCGAACGGCGACCCCAGGGACCTCCGGGTGCAGCTCGAGGTCGAGAACCGCTCGGGGACCGCCGAGATCCAGGTGGAGGTTCGTACCCTCGGTGCCCTCCACGAGACCTCGGTGCGGGTCAACGAAGGTTGCCGACATGGGCTCCAGGTCGACCTGGGCGCCGTCGAGGCAGATTGGTGGCATCCCGACCGGCCGGCATTGCACACGGCCTCGGTCGCGGTCCGCGCCGAGGGCGTCCCCAGCGACCGACGGGAGGTGCGCTTCGGCCTCCGGACCGTCGAGGTCGAGGGCCGCCGCCTCCTGTTCAACGGGGAGCCCTACCGGATGAAGAGCGCCCTGGTGCAGGGCTTCCGGGCTGACCGGCTCTACGCCGAGGGGACCGTCGAGCAGATCCGAGACGAGGTTGCTGCGGCGAAGGCGATGGGCTTCAACACGCTGCGGCTGCACGTCAAGGCCTTCGATCCCGCCTACCTCGACGTGTGCGACGAGCTGGGCATGCTCCTGCACTGCGACCTACCGGTGGCCGAGCCGGTCGAACGTGGCCAGCTCGGCGCCGGCACGGAGCTCGTCCGACGGTGTGTGGCGGCCGCCCGTGCCCAGGTCCGCCGCGACCGCAACCACCCGTCGATAGTGCTCTGGTCGGCGATGAACGAGCTGGGTGAGGGGGATCCGGAGGTCCGTCGGTCGGTGGGGTACGAGGAGTTCGCTCGCGCCGTGGCCGGCGCCGTGACCGAGGAGGATCCGACCCGTCCCGTCATCGAGAACGACTGGATGGAGCCCGATCCCGAGCGCGTCTTCACCTCGGAGATCCTCACCGCTCACTGGTACGGACGCCTCCATCGGGGCTACCTGAGGTGGCTCGACGCGGCCTGCCGGCAGTGGTCCGGGCTCGACCGGCCCCTGCTCGTGACCGAGCTCGGCGACTGGGGCCTTCCCGACTTGTCGGCCGTCGACCCCCCGCCGTTCTGGGACGTCGCCGCCCTGTACAGCCACGCCGTGGCGGCTACCCGCTGGCCGGGCTCCCTGAACGAGCTGGTGGGCGGCACGCAGCGCTACCAGGGGCTCGCCGACCGGCTCCAGATCGAGGTCCTCCGCCGTTACGACCACATCGGCGGCTACTGCGTGACCGAGCTCACCGACGTGCCCCACGAGCTCAACGGCCTGCTCGACCTGGAGCGACGTCCCAAGACCGCCGCCGCCGCCGAGCTGGTCCGTGCCAACCAGGTCGTACTGCCGATGCTCGACCTGGACAGCTGGGTGGTGCAGGCGGGCACGCCCTTGCGCGCGCCGCTCCACGTGGCCAACGACGGCCCCGCCCTCGACGACGTCAGCGTCGACGCCCGCCTCGGAACCGCGCCGCCGGCCCCGGTGACCGAGGTCGGCGTCGGCTCACTGGCCGCCGCCTCGTCGACCGTCGCCGGCGAGCTATGTGTGGAGGTGCCCGACGTGCCCGGGTCCCACGAGCTCGTGCTGCGCGTGCGCCGCCGAGGTTCGACGATCGCCGAGAACCGCTATCCGATCCATGTCGTCGACGCGTCCCCGACGCAGGCGCGGGTCCGGCTGCTCGGTGCGCCCGACCGCCTCACCGCCACGAGCGCCGCTCTGGCCGCCGCCGGAGCCGTGGTCGAACCGGGTGGCGTGACGGTCGTGGCCGAGGACGGTCTCGACCGGGGCGCGGCGTCCGAGGTCGTCGCCGCCCTCGCCGCGGGGTGCCCGGTGGTCGTGCTGGCTCAGCCGGTCTCGGCCGCCCCGCACTACCCGCTGCCCGTGGTCCTCGGCGAGCACGGCACCGGATGGGGTCCGACGCCGTTCCGGTTCACGACGGACTCGGATGCCATCCCCTCGCTGCCGCGGCGGCGGGTGCTGGTGACCGAGGACGCCACGATCCATCCAGCTGCCGTCGTGACGCGGTTCGGGAACGAGCCGCTCCCACGGTGGCCGGTGGTCGTCTCCTTCCGGCCGCCGCCGGCGCTGTCGGCGGGGACCGTCGTCGGCGCCCATGGCGTGGACCGGGGCCGCCTGGTCGTCTGCCAGTACCGGTTGGTCGAGCCGGCCGCATCCGCTGACGCGGCCGCCCTGGCGATCCTGGGCGACCTCCTCACGTGGGCCGCCTCCGACGAGCCCGAGATGGTGGCGGAGGACGTGGTGAGGTCCGACGGCCGGCGCCTCACCCGCTACTCCTGGCCGAACGGGTCCGGCCGGTGACCGAGCGGCGCTACGACCCGCTCTCGGGCGAGTGGCGGATGTTCGCCAGCCAGCGCCGGGACCGTACGTTCCTGCCGGTCGACGAGCTCTGCCCGTTATGCCCGACGAGGGACCCGGCTCGGCCGACCGAGATCCCGTTCGAGGCGTTCGAGATCGTCGTGTTCGACAACCGCTTCCCGTCCCTGACGGCCGAGCCTCCCGCGCCGGCGGTGGCCGGCTCGAACCTCTACCCGGTCGCGCCCTCGGCCGGCGCCAACGAGGTGGTCGTGTACTCCGACGACCACCACCTGTCACTCAGCGGCATGGAGGTGGCGCGGGTGGCCCGGCTCGTCGAGGTGTGGGCCGACCGCTACCGCGTGCTCGGCGCCCGGCCCGAGGTCGGCTACGTGTTCGTCTTCGAGAACCGGGGCGTGGCCGTCGGCGTGACGCTGCACCACCCGCACGGCCAGATCTACGCCTACCCGGAGCTGCCACCGCGAGTGGCGCACAAGCTCGCGGTGGCGCGGCGCCACCACGACCGGAACGGGACGTGCGTGCACTGCGACGTCGTTGCCGCCGAGCTGGCCGGGGGGGCGCGGGTCGTAGTCGCGAACCGGAGCTTCGTCGCCCACGTGCCCTTCGCCGCCCGCTTCCCCTACGAGGTCCACGTGGTCGCGCGTCGCCATGCGCCGAGCCTCCCGGACCTCACCGCGCCGGAGCGCCGGGCGCTGGCCGAGGTTCTCCAAGGGGTGGCAGCCACCTACGACCGGCTGTTCGGGTTCGCCCTGCCCTACGTCATGTCGGTGCACCAACGGCCGACCGACGGCGGGGACCACGGGCACCTCAGCCATCTCCACATCGAGCTGACGCCCCTGCACCGCACCGCCACCAAGCTCAAGTACCTGGCCGGATCGGAGCTCGGCGCCGGAGCGTTCATCAACGACACGGCGCCGGAGCTCGTCGCCGCCGAGCTGCGCAGCACGTGGAAGTCGGTGACCTTCCGGTAGGGTCTTCGGCCGGTGCGACGCCATGATGTTGGCCCGGCGGTGCGGGCCGGATCCTCTCGGATGACCCTGCGGTGAGCGCAGAACCGGTCGTCACCACCCTCCAGCGGGTCCTGTGGCCGACGCCGGAGCTGTGCTCGTACGAGGAGCTCTACCTGCGCTGCAGCCCGGGCGCCTGGTACTCCCACGCCGCCCGTGAGGTGCACCTCCTTCGTGGCGGCGCCGTTCGGTTCGACACCTATTTCAACGGCTTCAGCGTCGGAAAGTGGTTGCGGCACTCCACCGTGCGGCGGGTGGGCCTGCGCGTCGAGGCCCAGGGCGAGGTCGAGGTCACGGCGATCCTCCACCATCCCCACCGGGCCTACCGGATCGTGGCCGCCGGCCGGCTGTCGTCGGAGACCCCGGCCGGTTTCACGCTGCCCTTCGTCGAACTGTCATCGCTGATTGACGGTCAGCTCTCGCTCGAGGTGCGCGGGCTCGGGCCGGAGTCGGTGGTGCTGGGCGGCGGCGTCGACACGTCCGACCCGGTCGAGCGTGAGTCCCGTCTCGGCGTCGTGATCACGACCTTCAACCGGCCGGACTATGTCGAGGGCAACCTCGACCGTCTGGCCGCGGCCCTGGCCGAGCACAAGGACTACCGCGACCGGATCGACGTCCTGGTCGTCGACAACGCCCGCAACCTGGCCTACGAACCTCCGCCGGGTGCCCCGTTCACGATCGTTCCCAACGCCAACCTGGGAGGGGCGGGCGGCTTCGCCCGTGGCCTCATGCACTTCCGCGCCGCGACCGAGTCCGGCGACGGGCCGGTGACCCACGTGCTGTTCATGGACGACGACATCCGCTTCGAGCCGGAGGTCGTGCTGCGCACCTGCGACTTCCTCGCCTACGCCGCGGATCCCGACACGTGCCTGGCCGGGGCCATGCTCACCGAGGAGCGCCCGCACATGCAGTTCGAGGCCGGGGCCGAGTTCCTGACCGAGTCCATCCATCCCTTCCGCCCGATCGGCAGCCATGTCGATCTGCGCCACGTGGCCGAGCTGGTCGACAACGACATCGAGCGTCCGGCCGGTTACGGCGCATGGTGGTTCTTCGCCTTCCCACTCGCCCTCGGATCGGTCAACCCGCTGCCGGTGTTCGTGCGAGGCGACGACGTGTGCTTCGGGCTACAGCGGACCGGACCGCACACGGTCACGATGAACGGCATCGGGGTGTGGCACCAGGACTTCAACTACAAGAACGGCCCGCCGGCCTTCTACTACGAGTCACGCAACCTGCCCCTCGTCAGCAGCCTGAGCTCCGACAAGTACTCGGCCCTCCACCTCGTGCGGCGGTTCGTCTACCAGACCACCCGCACGCTGCTCGCCATGAAGTACGAGTCGGCCGAGGCCCGCATCGCCGGCACCCGGGCGTTCCTCGAGGGTCCGGACGAGTGGCTGGCGACCGACCACGAGCAGCGCAACACCGAGATCCGCCGCCACGACGGGGAGCGCCTCGGTCCGCTCAGCCGCCAGGACCTGGCCGTGCCCGCCTTCAAGCCCCGTAACCAGATCGTCACCCGAGGCGGCGGCGCGCTCTCGTCCCTGCTGCTGTCGGGCCACCTCCTGCCCCGCCGTCTCAGCCGTCGCGGACGGGTGGGCGTCGAGGTGTCGTCGTGGTCGCCGTCGGCGGTGTTCGGCCGGGAGGAGGTCGTCTACCGCTATGAGCCGACCGGCGAGGGCTACGTCTGCCGTCGGGACCGCAAGCGGTTCTTTGCTCTCACCAGGGAGATGCTGCGTACCGCCGCCGCCGTGCCCGGACGCTTCACCGCCCTCAAGGCCGACTACCGCGCCGCCTACCCGGAGCTCACCAGCGACAGCTACTGGCAGAGGCAGTTCGAGCCGAGGGACCCCGACCCGCCCGGCGCCAGCGCTTCGCCCGGATGACCGTCGCCATCGCCGGGGCCGGGTTCTCCGGAGCGGTCGTCGCCCGGGAGCTGGCCGAGGCGGGCCTGTCCGTCGACGTCTTCGACGGCCGGGACCATGTGGCCGGGAACTGCCACACCTACCGCGACGCCGCCACCGACGTGATGGTCCACGCCTACGGGCCGCACATCTTCCACACCCAGTGGGAGCACGTCTGGGACTACGTCCACCGCTTCGGTTCGATGAAGCCCTACCAGCACCGGGTCAAGGCGACGGTGGGCGGCCGGGTGTACTCGCTCCCGGTCAACCTCCTCACCATCAACCAGTTCTTCGGCACCACCCTGTCGCCGGCCCAGGCGCGGGCCTTCGTAGAGGCCAAGGCGGATGCGTCGATCGTCGACCCGGTGAGCTTCGAGGAGCAGGCGCTGCGCTTCGTGGGCAAGGAGCTCTACGAGGCGTTCTTCGCCGGCTACACCCGCAAGCAGTGGGGCCTCGATCCGAGCGAGCTGCCGGCCAGCATCCTCAAGCGCCTGCCCCTGCGCTTCAACTACGACGACACCTACTTCGACCATCCCTTCATGGGCATGCCCGCCGGCGGCTACACGGCGATCGTCGAGGCGATCCTCGACCATCCCGGCATCACCGTCCACCTGTCGCGCCCGCTGGGTCGGGGGGACCTCGATGCCTACGAGCACTGCTTCTGGACCGGCCCCATCGACTCCTACTTCGAGCAGGAGCACGGGATGCTGCCGTACCGCACGTTGCGCTTCGAGGTCGAGCGCCACGACGGCGACTACCAGGGCTGCCCGGTCATGAACTACTGCGACGCCGACGTCGCCTTCACTCGCATCACGGAGTTCAAGCACTTCGCCCCGTGGGAGCACAACGACCGCACGATCATCTACCGCGAGTTCAGCTCGGCCTGCGGACCCGACGACATCGCGTACTACCCGATCCGCCAGGTGCGCGAGAAGCAGCAGCTGTCGCGCTACGTGGAGGCGGCGGGCCAGCTGGCACGCCTGACCTTTCTCGGCCGCCTCGGCACCTACCGGTACCTCGACATGGACGTGGCGGTGAAGGAGGCGCTCGAAGCCGCAGCCGGCTTCCTGGTCTGCCGGTCGGATGGTCGCCCTCCCCCGGTGTTCTTCAGCGACCCCATCGGCTGATGCCGGCGGTCCTCTCTCGCTTCGGCTTCCCGTCGCTCGACGTGTGCCCGCACACGGAGCTCTACGTCCGCCCCGCCGCCGGTGCGGCGTACTCGCCCACCGACCGATCGCTGCGCCTGGGCCCGGGCGCCTCGGCCGGCTTCGAGACGTACTTCAACGCTTTCAGCGTCGGCAAGTGGAGGGCGCACTCCAGTGTCGAGACAGTGTCAGCGGTCGTTGACGTTCGAGGCGAGTGCCGGCTCGACCTCGTCCACTCGCGCCGGGGTGGGCGGCGGCGGGTCGTCGCCAGTCGCATGGTCTCGGCGACGGTGTCGGCTCCGGCCTCACTCGCCCTTCCATCGCTCTCGGAGCTGGGCGACGGAAACGCCTCGGTGGAGGTCGTCTGCACGGGTGGCGAGGCGGTCGTGCACGCCGGCCGGTGGGAGACGTTCGACGTGGCCCAGCGGGTCGTGCGGCTCGGGCTGGTGATCACCACGTTCAACCGCAATGCCTTCGTGCGGGACAACGTCCGGCGCCTGCTGGCCATGTTGGAGCGCGAACCCCGTGAGGACCTGCGGGTGATCGTGGTCGACAACGGGCGCAACCTCGACCTCGACCTCCCGACCGGCGCGCCGGTCACCGTGCTGCCCAACCCCAACGTGGGCGGCGCCGGCGGCTTCGCTCGGGGCTTGATGGAGCTGCGCGACGGGGGCTGGGCGACGCACGTGCTGTTCATGGACGACGACGTCACCTTCGATCCCGAGATCACGACACGGGCCCAGGCCCTGCTCGCCTACGCCCGGGATCCGAACCTCTGCATCTCGGGGGCGATGCTCAACGACCGCGAGCCGACGGTCGTGTTCGAGGCGGGTGCCTGCTTCGACGGCACCGCGGTGCACCCGCTGCGCGCCCTCAAGGGCGGCCTCGACCTGCTCGACCCCGAGGACGTGCTGGCCGCCGACGAGGAGGGCGAGGCGGCCGACTACGGCGCCTGGTGGTTCTTCGCCTTCCCGATCGGGCTGACCCGCGACAACCCCCTGCCGATGTTCGTGCGCGGCGACGACGTGTGTTGGGGTGTGCAGCACGCCAAGGGCCGGATCGCCACCTGCAACGGCATCGGCCTCTGGCACCAGGACTTCGACGCCAAGAACGGTCCCCTCGCCTGGTTCTACGACATGCGCAACTTCGCCCTCGTCGGCGTGCTCGCCTTCGACGGCTACCAGTGGTGGCACCTCCTCCGGCGCTACGTCGTGCTGTGCGGTCGCAGCCTGCTCAGCTTCAAGTACGCCAGTGCCGCGGAGATCACCTTCGCGACCCAGGAGTTCCTCCGAGGGCCGGCGCACTGGATGGCGGTCGACGCCGCTGCCCTTCACGAGCGGGTGCGGGCCCTCGACGGGGAGAAGCTGGCGCCCCTCGACGCTCCGCTGCTCGCCGTGCCCGATGCCGTGCCACGCCGGGGCCTGGCCAAGTGGGCCGGAGCGGTCGCTTCGCTGGCGGTGCTCGGCGGGCACCTGCTGCCGACGTCGTGGTGCCGGCGACCCATGGTGGCCCTGCACGTCCAGCACCGTGCCCTACTGGCTGCGCCGCTGCGCACCGAGCTCCTCTTCCGCAGCGAGCGCCAAGGCGAGGGCTTCGTTGCTCGCCGCGACCGGAAGCGGTTCTTCACCTTGCTCGCCGACATGCTGCGCACCGCCGGCCGCATCCCGCTGCGCTTCCGCGGCCTGGCCCGGGACTACCGAGCCGCCTACCCCGACATGGTGAGCGACGAGTACTGGCGCCGCCAGTTCGGCACCGCGGGCAACGCGGGCTCCCCGGTCACCGGCCCGGCCGTGGCGGCGGCTGGTCCTACACCGGCGTCAGCGGCCGGGACGGACCCGGAGGGGGCTCGACCACGACCCGATCGCCCGGCCGAACCGAGCCACCGCAGCGCACCACGGACATGACGCCGGCCCTGCTGGTGAGGCGGCCCTCGGCGTCATGGTCGAGCACGGCCTTCATCAGGCCGGGCTGCGCTCCGTCGAGCTTCCTGCACGGGTGGCGCAGGCCCGTCACCTCCAGTACCGCCTCGGTACCGAGGTGCAGCAGCGTGCCTCGCGAGAGCGACACCAGGTCGAGGCCCCTCGTCGTGATGTTCTCGCCCATCTGGCCAGGCACCACGACGAGCCCCCGGGCGGCGAGCTCCTCGTGGAGCTCGGCGGCGATCAGGTGGACCTGGCGCAGGTTCGGGGGATCGCCACCGCGCCGGCGGGACACCTTCCTCACGATGGCCCCGGCGTGCACATCGCCCTCGATGCCGAACCCTGCGATCAGCCGGACCTCCTCCGCCGGCAGCTTGGCCATGGAGTGCGTCGGGCTGGCGCACACCGCCTCGACCACGCCATGGAGCTGGGTTGCGTCGGTAGCGGGGGGCGGAGGTTCGCAGGCCATGGTGGGAGCGGCACCGGCGCCGAGCCGGCCCGGTCCATTGGTAGCACCGGCGCCAGCGAACCGGCCCGAGGATTCGGCCGCTCGGCGCTGGAGGTCCACGGGTGCGCGACAGGCCGGCACTACGGTTCGGTCGGGCGAGAGGAAGCGCGTGCGTGACTGACCAGAAGCGAACGTCGACGTCCAACTTCGGGGTCGGTCGCCGCGAGAGCCACGACGCCTCGCCGTTCTACGCCCGGTTCCGAGCTCCCGAGATCGTGGCCGATGACACCGTGGTGCAGGCGCCTGCCCTGGGCGACGGTTGCTTCGAGGGCGACATCCGTCGACGGGCCGACCTCCCGGACTCGTCGGTGGCGCTGGTCGTCACCTCGCCGCCGTACTTCGCCGGCAAGGAGTACGAGGAGGCGCTCGGCAAGGGTGAGATCCCGGCGTCCTACGGCGAGTTCCTCGGGATGCTGCGGGAGGTCCTCGCCGTCTGCGTCGACAAGCTGGAGGCGGGTGGGCGGATCGCGGTCAACGTCGCCAACCTGGGACGCAAGCCCTACCGGAGCCTGTCGGCCGACGTGATCGGCATCCTCCAGGACGATCTCGGCCTCCTCCTTCGCGGCGAGGTGATCTGGCAGAAGAGCGAGGGCGCGGCGGGGAACTGCGCCTGGGGGTCGTACCGCAGCGCGACCAACCCGGTGCTGCGCGACCTGACCGAGCGGGTGGTCATCGCGAGCAAGGGCCGCTTCGACCGGGCCCGGTCCCCACAGCAGCGCGCCCTCGAGGGTCTGCCGCACCGGAGCTCCACGCTCACCAGCGACGAGTTCATGGCGGCCACCCTCGACGTCTGGCAGATCGAGCCGGAGAGCGCCCGGCGGGTCAACCATCCGGCCCCGTTCCCGGTGCAGCTACCCGAGCGCCTGATCCAGCTCTTCAGCTTCGAGGGCGACCTCGTGCTCGACCCGTTCATGGGCTCGGGCTCCACCCTCGTCGCCGCGGCGCGCACCGGCCGGCGCGGGGTCGGCTACGACACGGATGCCTCCTACGTGCAGGCCGCGCGCCAGCGGGTCCGTGACGAGGTGGCTGCGGGCACGCAAGGCGATTCCGGCGATCTCGTCGAGGGGGAGAACCTCATGCGGCGGGCCGCCACGGAGGGCAAGGCTGCGCAGGCGATCGCATGCAGCGTCATCGAGGACGCCGGGTTCCGGGTGACCCATCGCAACTCCAAGCTGCGGGGTACGGGGGTGCTGATGGGCCTCGTCGCCGTGGACGCCGACGATCGGCCCTGGTACTTCGACGTGACCGGGGCGTTCACCACGACGCGCGCCGGCCTGGCCCGCACCGACACCGTGTGGAGGAGCCTCGGTCGGGCCCACGTGGTCCAGAACGCCGTGAACGCGGGGCGGATCGAGGCGACCCCCCTGGTGTTTCTCACATCACACCTGCCGAAGCGCGGCAGCGAGGGTGACGTGGCCCTGCGGGCCGCCGGTCCCGACGCATTCTTCGACGCCATCCCCATGCTCTCCGACGACGGCCGGTCCCGCCTGGCCCGCTACGCGGTGGGAGGGTGCGCCAAGCCGTTGCCGGGCTTCTGGACCGAGCGGGAGCTCGACCGATTCGTCGTGCGGCCCGCGGTCTGGGACCTCACGGCTCGGCCCTCGGAGGCGCTCGCGCCTACAGGTCGAGGACGTACCCCAGCAGGGGGATATCGGGCACGGGCGTGAGGTCCGTCTCCGGTGCCCGCCGGAAGCCCATCGATCGATAGAGCGACTGGGCGGCCGTCATCGTCGTCATCGTGTGCAGCGAGATCCGGGTCCGACCCTCGGCGCGGGCCCGCTCGAGGCACGCGTCGACGAGGGCGCGAGCCACACCACGTCGGCGGTGGCTCGGTGCGACCGCCAGCATGCGGATCCCGGCCTCGTCCTCCCGGTCGAAGGTGGCGTAGGGCCCCGGTCCGGGCACGTAGGTGAGCCCCCCGGCCAGCTCGCCGTCGTCGAGGGCCACCAGCACCACCGCCACCGCCGCCCGGCGGCCGATGTCGAGGATCTGCGCCCGGTAGTCGTCCGTGACGCCGTGCCGCGCGTACTCGGCCGCCGTCAGCTCGGCGAGCGCCTCGAGCTCGTCCACACCGGCCTCGCGGATCTCGATCATGCGAGCGCTGCGTCCGGGGTGTCAGAGTCGAGTCGGGAAGGCGGGACTTGAACCCGCGGCCTCAGCGTCCCGAACGCTGCGCGCTACCAAGCTGCGCCACTTCCCGTGGCCGCGATGCTAACCGACCGGGGCGGTTGCGATTCCGGTGGCGGGGACGGTCGGGGGCTGGAAGGCGTCGTCCTCGAAGGTGCCTCCGGCGATCAGGGCGACGACGGCTCGCGTCAGCCGGAGTGGGTCGATCGGCTTGACCAGCCAGCCGTCGGCGCCGGAGCGCCGGGCCAGGAACACGTCGGGCCGGCGGTCGAGGAGCAGCAGCACGGACACGCGGGGCATGCGACCGGCCCCCTCCTCGAGGCGCAGGTCGAGGCAGGCGGCGACGCCGCCCATGGCGCCGATCTGCAGGTCGAGCACGACGACGTCGGGACGGCGCTCATTGACAGCGGCGCGCACGTCGGCGCCCCGGGCGGCCTCGCGGACGGTGGTCTGCGGGCCCTCGAGGCCCGACCGGACCTCGTGGCGCACGGCAGGTGAGTCGCTGACGACCAGGATCTCCGGCACGGCGTCGGGACGTTACCCCGGCGACCCTCCGGGTAGCATCTGACCGGGTTTCCGCCCTCTATCGGGAGGTGGCGTGCTCCACATCGAGTTGGACGAGGGCGACGGCTACACCGTCTGCCGACCCGTCGGGGAGCTCGACGCCTACACGGTCGGCCAGTTCCGGGAGGCGCTGGGCGAGCTGGCCTCGAAGCCCAAGCTGCTGATCGACATGTCCGAGGTCCCCTTCGTGGACTCGGCCGGCCTGGGCGCCCTCATCGGCGGCATTCGCCGGGCCCGCGAGGTCGGTGGCGACGTCGCAGTGTGCTGCAACCGCCCCACGCTCGTCCGCCTCCTGCACACCACGGGCTTCGACCGGATCGTCACCGTCGCCGACACCCTCGCCGAGGCGGCGCGATCGCTCCACGACAACGATCAGTTCCCGGCCACGTAGCCGGCGATGGCGTCCAGGCCTTCCAGGTCGTGGACGTCGGACTCCAGCATGGGCACCAGCACCGTGGGTGCCGGCGCCACCAGCTCCCGGAGCGGTTCCAGCTGGTGACGTTCCCGCGCCGCCACCGCGGTGAGGTCGGCCAGGTTGGCGTAGAGCCGGCGCAACGGCTCCGGGCCGTCGATGCGTAGGGGACCGAACTGCCCATCGCCCGTCGCCGGTTGCCCGTCGGCGAGGGCGCCGAACTGCGGGTGCACCCGGTTGATCACCAGGCCGCCGAGGTGGAGGCCGGCGTCGGTGAGTGTCCGCGCCAGTGTCGCCGTCTCCCGGGTGGCGCCGGGCTGCGGCGGAGCGACCAGCACGAAGGCGCTCTGCTCGTCGTGCAGCAGGCGGCGGACCCGGTCGGCACGGTCGCGGAAGCCGTTCTCCATCCCCTCGAAGGCGCGGACGAAGGCGATGGCGTCGGCGACGACCGCGGACCCGATGACCCGGGAGATGGCTCGTAGGAGGGCCTGCGTGGCCACGCTGGCGGCGCGCAGCGACGTACGAGCCGGCGCCATGAGCAGCCTGAGCAGGGGGTTGTCGAGGAACCGCGTCAGCCGGCCCGGCGCGTCGACGAAGTCCAGGGCGTTGCGCGTGGGCGGCGTGTCCACCACGACCAGGTCGAAGCGCTCCTGGTCGTGGAGGTCGAACAGCTTCTCCATGGCCATGTACTCCTGGGTCCCCGACAACGAGCCCGCGATGTTCCGGTAGAAGGGGTTGGTCAGGATCGCCTGCGCCTGCTCCGGCCCGGGCGCGTAGCGCGCCACGAGGGTGTCGAAGGTGCTGCGGGTGTCGAGCATGGCCGCCCACAGCTCACCCGGGACGTCGACGCCGACCCGGGAGGGCTCGTCGGAGAGCCCGTCGAGGCCGAGGGCATCGCCCAGGCGCCGTGCCGGGTCGACGGTGACGACCACCACCCGGCGTCGCCGGCGCGCCGCCGCCAGGGCCAGCGATGCCGCCACCGTGGTCTTGCCGGCACCGCCGGGCCCACAGCACACGAGTGTCGAGCGCGCCTCGACCAGCGTGGAAAGACCGCTCACGGGCCGTCGCCGGCGGTCACCCTCGAACGCAGGGCACCTGCCAGCGCTCCGGCGAGGACGTCGATGCCGTTGCTGTCGACGCCGCCGAACAGGAAGGGGAGGTGCAGCTGCGGGAGCGGCAGGGCGTCGCCGAGGCGTGCCACCTGCAGGTCCTGCACGGCTTGGCGTTGGGCGCGGAACCGTGCCGCGGCGGCGAGTGCTCCGCCCGTGGCCCCGTCCACCAGGTCGCTGCCGGCCAGGGTCGTGAGGTCGTCGTCGAGCTCGGGGATCGCGGGGAGGAGGCAGTTGACGATGACGGAGTCGAGCGCCACGCCGGCGCGATCCTCGAGGGCGAACGCCGTCTCGGCAACCTCGTTGACGGGCGTCTCCTCGGCGAGCGTCACCAGCAGGACGCGACACCGCCGAGGGTCCTGCAGCAGAGCCGCGACCTGCTCCGACTGCGCCCGCAAGGGCCCTCCCGTCACGATCTCGGCCAGGCCACTGGCACCGCCGAGGAACCGGACGGCGTGGCCGGACGCCGGCGCGTCCACGACGATGAGGTCGGCGACACCCGCTGTCTCGAGCTGGCGCACCTTGCCGAGCATCAGGACGTCCTTGATGCCCGGGACCGCCGTGGCTGCGACCTCGACCACGCCGCTGCGGGCCAGGCGTCGCGACAACCGGCCCAGCCCGTGCGACTCGAGGTACTCGACGAGCGCCTCGTCGGGAGCGAGGCGGGCGAACACGGCGGTGGCGGCCGGGATCGGGTTCTCGGGAGGCCCTACCGCGGCCGACGCCGCTCCCGATGGCGAGCCCTCGACGCTGAGCACCAGGACGGACAGCCCCAGCCCAGAGGCCAGGCGCGCCACGGTGGTGCACACCGTCGTCTTGCCCACGCCGCCCTTGCCCGCCACGATGAGCACCCGGGATCGACGGCAGAACTCCTCAGGACCGTCGCGGTCCTCCGAGTGCGAGGCAGGGTCCAACCATTCGCAGGCTACTTCTCCCACTTCTCGGGCTTGCCCTGCTGGCCGGCATCGCCTGGCCGCCAGCCGGTTCCGTCGCGCTCGTGACGCAGGCCCCGCCGGCGGCACCGACAGGCCGGCCGATCGACGTCATCGAGGTCAGCGGGCGCCTCGATCCGGTCGTCGCCGAGTTCGTGTCGCGGACCATCCGGCGGGCCGAGGCCAGCGGGGGGGAGGTGGTCGTGATCCAGCTCGATTCGCCCGGGTCGCTGCTCGGCGGGCGCGCCCTCGACGCGCTCACCCGTGAGGTCGCACGTTCGGAGGTGCCCGTCGCGGTGTGGATCGGCCCGAGCGGGTCCGTGGCCCTCGGCGACGCGGCCCGCCTGGTGGACGCGGCAGCCGCGGCCGGGATGGCGCCGGGGACGTCGGTCGACGATCCCGCCGGCGCCGGCGGGCGGAGCCGTCCTCCGGCGCTCGGCCCGAAGTCGGCGATGGCCCGGGGCGTGGTCGACCTCGACAGCCCGACGCTCGGCGACTTCGTCGTCGGCCTCGACGGGCGACAGTCCGGTGACCGCGTCCTGCAGACGGCGCGCGCCCTCGGGCGGGGGCAACGCACGGCGGCGGGCAACGTCCGCTTCGCCAAGCTCGATCTCGTCGAGCAGGTGCTGCACGCCGCCGCCAACCCCCAGGTCGCGTACCTGCTCCTTCTCGTCGGCCTGCTCCTGGTGGTCTTCGAGTTCTTCACCGCGGGGGTCGGTGTCGCAGGCGGGGTGGGTGCCGCCGCCCTCGTACTGGCGGCCTTCGGACTCGACGTCCTGCCGACCACGCCACTCGGGCTCGGACTGCTCCTCGTCGGGGTCGTGGGCTTCGCCATCGACGTCCAGGCCGGCGCCCCTCGCGCGTGGAGCGTCATCGGCGCGCTCTGCCTGCTCGCCGGGTCCCTCCGGCTCTACGGCGACGGTGTGTCGCTCCCGCTGCTCACGATCCTGCTCGTCGCAGGGGGCTACGGCGTGGCCATGGTGTCGGGGATGACGTCGATGTTGCGGGCCCGGTTCGCCACGCCGACCATCGGGCGCGAGTCGATGGTGGGGCAGATGGGCGTCGCCCGCTCCGCCGTCGATCCCGATGGCACCGTGACCCTCGGCGGCGCGGTGTGGCGGGCCCGTACGAACCGCGCCACGCCGATCTCGTCGGGCGACCCGATCCGTGTCGTCCGCATCGACGGGGTGCTGCTCGAGGTCGAGCCGGAGGAGGGCGGCGCGCGCGACGCGGGACACTGAACCCCGCACCAGTGGCGTTGCGCCGCCAACCCCTCCCACCAGGAAGTTTCGGCCTCAACCCCTTGTAGAGGGCTGTATCGCACTTGTAGCGTTCCCGGTCGCGCTGGGGTACTCGACACCGAGAGCGAGGCCAATTGACGCAGGTGGCGACGAGCAATCGCAAGGCGGAGCAGCTCCTGTGGCAGGCCCGTGCCGCGTGCAAGGGACCGCAGTCGGCAGCCTTCTTCCCTCCGAGCTCAGCCGAGCGCAAGGACGAGCGTGACGCGCGTGAGCGGCGGGCGAAGTCGATCTGCGCGTCCTGTCCGGTACATGGCCCCTGCCTGCAGTACGCCCTGAGCATCCGTGAGCCGCACGGGATCTGGGGCGGGCTCAACGAGTTCGAGCGCAAGCAACTACTCGTCAGCCGCTGAGCTCCGCGTCCGACGGGGCGGGGAGACGGGGTCCCGCCACGCGTAGGTCGCCGCGCCGGCGCGTCACGCCGCTGGCATCGAGGTGGGCCAGTATCGGCAGGGCGTGCTTGCGCGTGGTGCCCAACAGGTCGCGCACCTGCGCCACGGTGAGCCCGTCGGGAGCGGCCGTGAGCGGACCCGCGAGGCGACGTGCGGCGTCGTCGAGCGCCGAGGGCGCGAAGTAGGAGCCGTCGCGCTCCACCACGAGCCCACGGCGCACGAGCTCCCGTAGCTCGTCGCGCGGGACGTCGGTCGGTTCCGGCGGGCAGAACGGCGCCGCTCGGAGCGCGGCGAGGTACGGGTGGTCGTCCAGGCGGGGGTCCTCGGCCGCGAGGCGCGCTCGGCCGCCGTCGATCGACACGTCGCCCAGGGTCGCAAGCAACGCCCGCTTCCGGTCATCCAGCGCGGCGAGGTCGAGGCCCAGCGGTCCGGCGCTCTCGACGGCGGCGCGCAGCTCCGTGATCGCGGCATCGAGCGCCGACGGGTCGACCACCCATCGTCCGATCGTGGAGGACCGGCGCTCACCCGTCAGGCGTTCCAGGCGATCGGTCTCGACCCAGCCACGCTCGGCCACCACGCGGTCGACCGAGGCCGTGGGCCGCGCTCGCGAGGCGGCGAGCACCGGATCCACGTCGAGCACCTCCCCACCGCCGACGGTCTCGTCCCGACCGCTCTCGCGCAGCACGAAGCGATCGCCCGGCAGCAGCGGCAGCGCGAGCGGGAGGTACAGGCGTACCGAACCCTCGTCGCCCGGGTCGATTGCCTCCGCCCCGAGGACGCGAAGCCGGACCGCGTGCTCGCCGGAGCCCACGTACGCCTGGTAGGCACCGCGGCGGCTGAGCTCGTGCTCGAGGCCAGCGAGGACGCGGAAGGAGGCGTCGACCGTGCGGGCCAGGTGCCACTGGCCCGGGCGGACCAGGGCGTGGCCGCGGGTGAGGGCGTCGCGCGCCACACCGCTGAGGTTGACCGCCACCCGGTTGCCCGGCTCGGCTCGGTCGGTGGGACGTTGGCGGCTCTGCAGGGCCCGGACGCGGGCGCGTCGTCCCGACGGCGTGATCTCCAACTCGTCGTCGGTGCGCAGGCTGCCGCCCGTAAGGGTTCCGGTCACGACCGTGCCGGACCCCCGCGCCGCGAACACACGGTCGACCCACAGCCGCGGGCGGTCGTCGTCGCGTGTGCCGGGGAGCTGCCCCACGAGGGCGTCGAGGGCATCGCGAAGTTCGTCCACCCCCCGCCCTGTGGGCGCGTCGACCTCGACCACCGGCGCGTCGGCGAGGAAGGTGCGGGCTACCGCATCGGTCAGCTCGAGGCGCGCCAGCTCCACGGTCTCCTCGTCGACGAGGCCCACCTTGGTCAGGGCAACGAGGCCGTGGCGCACGCCGGCCAGCTCCAGGATGCGTAGGTGCTCCTCGGACTGTGGCTTCCAGCCCTCGGGCGCGGCGACCACGAAGAGCGCCGCCTCGATCCCGCCGAGCCCGGCGAGCATGTTCTTGATGAAGCGGACGTGGCCGGGGACGTCGACCAGCGAGAGCGTGCGGCCCGACGGGAGGGTCGTCCACGCGAAGCCGAGGTCGATGGTGAGGCCCCGAGCCTTCTCCTCCGCGAAGCGGTCGGGATCCATGCCGGTGAGCGCCAGCACCAGCGTCGACTTGCCGTGGTCGACGTGGCCCGCGGTCGCCACGATGCTCATGGGGCGGCCCCCCGGCCCCCCTCCCGGCATGGTCCCCACCCCCGGCCTGCCCCCATGCCGTGGGGCCCCTGGCCCCCGGCGGGCCGCGTGCTCATGGGACCACCACGCCGCGGAGGGCGGCGGCGAGGGCGTCGTCGTCGGCGGGGTCCACCGTGCGCAGGTCGCACACCGTCGTGCCGTCCGCCACCCGGGCGACGACCGCGGGGTCGCCGGCCCGCAGCCGGGCCCTGTGGTCGCCGGGAAGGGCCACACCCATCGAGGGAATCTCCTGGCCGGGCACGGAGCCCCCTCCGGCCACGGCCGTCGTGGCGACGGGCTCACCTACTCCCAGGGCCCCGGCGCGGGCCGCGAGCGTAGCGACGGGGACGGTCGCCATTCGCCAGAAGGGGATGGCGGCGCCGTCGCGGGCGAGATAGGCGAGGGCGGTCTCCTGAAGATGTCGCAGCACCAACCCGCCCGGTCGCAGGGCGCGGTTGAGCGGGTGGCGTGCGCAGCGGCTGACCAGGTCGGCCCGCCCGGCGATGATGCCGGCCTGCGGACCGCCCAGGAGCTTGTCGCCGGAGAACGTGACGAGGGCGGCGCCGTCGACGAGGCATTGCCGGGCTGCGGGTTCGCCCGCCAGCCACGACGGCGGACCGCCCGGCAGCCACGGCGTGGCGGAGTCGAGAAGTCCCGAGCCGATGTCGGCCACCACCGGGACCCCGAGGGTCGCCAGCTCGCGCACCTCGACCGACGACGTGAACCCTACGATGCGGTAGTTCGACTGGTGGACCTTGAGAACGGCAGCGACCTCGTCGCTGCCCGACCTCGCAGCCTCGAAGTCGGCGAGCCGGGTCCGGTTGGTGGTGCCCACCTCCACCAGCCGGGCGCCCGACTGGGCCATCACCTCGGGGATGCGGAACCCACCGCCGATCTCGACCAGCTCGCCCCGGGATACGAGCACGTTCCGCCCGGCGCCGAGGGCGGCCAGCACCAGCAGGACGGCCGCGGCGCCGTTGTTGACGACCAGCGCGGCCTCGGCACCGGCCGCCCGGGCGAGGAGCCGGGCGGCGTTGTCGCTGCGCGACGCCCTCCGGCCGGTCGCCAGGTCGAGCTCGAGGTTGGCGTAGCGCACCCCGCCATCGGCGCCCGCGCCGTCGGTCCCGATTGGCGCCGTCGGAGCTCGCCCTAGGTTGGTGTGGAGCAGGACGCCGGTCGCGTTGATGACGGGGCGGAGCAGGGCCCGCGCCACGGAGTCGGCCCGGGCGCGCGCCGATGTCGGGTCGCCGGCCGCGATCGCCTCCCTCGCGGCGTCGACGAGCAACGGGTGCGGCAGGGCGACGTCGACGAGGCTTCGGGCCAGCGTGTCGACGGAGGGCGGGCGGCTCTGCTCCACGGGGTCGCGAGGTTAGGGGCCTGGCGACCGGGAACCGCGGGCCGCCGGGGCGACCTGGAAGACGACCCGTAGAATCCGGTCGTGACCGACGAGACCCTCAGGATCCTCAAGGCGGTCGGCGCGCTCGCCACGGTGGTCTTCGTGGTGCCGGCGCTCACGCTCGTGACCGCCATCTTCTCGGTGCTGTACCTCTTCCCGGTCGAGATCGGCGAGCCCGTACGGGAGCCGGCAACCGAGTCGCGCATCACGCGGGTCTTCGACGCCACCGGCCGCGAGATCGGCATCCTTCGCAAGTTCGACACCGCCATCCCCGTGACGCAGGCCGACATCCCCGAGGTGCTCAAGCAGGCGGTGGTGGCCGCGGAGGATCAGCGGTTCTACTCCCACCGCGGCTACGACCTGTTCGGTGTCATGCGGGCCGCGTGGGCCGACTTCCGCGGCGGCACGATCGTCCAGGGCGGCTCGACGATCACGCAGCAGTACATCAAGAGCAACTACACGGGCGGGGAGCGGACCTTCAGCCGGAAGGTGCGTGAGGTCCTCCTCGCCAACAGCCTCGACCGCAAGGAGGACAAGGACGAGATCCTGTACCTCTACCTGCGCGACATCTACCTCGGCGGCGGCGCCTACGGGGTGGGGGCGGCGGCCGAGACCTACTTCAAGAAGCCGGTCAAGGAGCTGACGCTGTCGGAGGCGGCGCTGCTCGCCGGCATCATCCCCGCCCCGTCGGACTACGAGCCCCGGACCAACCCGGCGGCGGCCGAGGCCAACCGGGTGCGGGTGCTCGACCAGATGCGCGACCAGGAGCGCATCACCGCCGCCCAGCACGCCGACGCCCGGGGCCAGCGGCTGTTCCTCCTGGGAACCGACGGTCCCGAGCCCAGCGGTCCGGCCACCGTCGTGCACCCGCTCGAGCTGGCGGCGTCGAGCGAGCCGTACTACTTCGATGTCGTGCGCCGTTACCTCGAGGCGCGCTATCCGACCGACGTCCTTTACCGCGGTGGGCTCAAGGTCGAGACCGCCCTCGACCCCCGGCTGCAGGACCTCGCCGAGAAGGCCGTCGCCGACGCCCTCAAGGGGACCCTCCCGCCCCTCGAGATGGCGTTGGCCACCATCGAGCCCACGACCGGCTTCCTGCGAGCGGTCGTGGGCGGGCGCGACTTCACGAAGTCCAACGTCAACCTCGCGCTCGGCTCCTGCCCGCCCAGAGCGGGAGGCGCCCTGGCCCCGGCCGGCGAGCCCGTTTGCCTCTCGGGCGGCGGCACCGGTCGCCAGCCCGGCTCGTCCTTCAAGCCGTTCACCCTCGCTGCCGCCTTCGAGAAGGGCATCGGCCCGTCGCGCGTCTACTCCGGACCGGGTGAGTACACATTCCCCGACTGCCGGGGCGTGGGCTGCACGGTCAAGAACGTCGAGAGCGGCGCCTTTGGCTCGATCACCCTCCGCTCGGCCACCCACAACTCGGTCAACACCGTCTACGCCCAGCTGGTCAAGGACGTCGGCGTCAAGGAGACGGCTGCGCTTGCCCACCGCCTCGGCATCACGATGGTGAGCGCCGACGGCAAGCAGCGCAACGGCGAGGCGTTCGGTCCGAGCCTCACGCTCGGCGCCGCGGAGGTGTCGCCCCTTGACATGGCTGCCGCCTACTCGGTGTTCGCCAACCGAGGACTGCAGCTGGCGGCGACGCCGGTCGTGCGCATCACCGACTCCGCCGGCCGCGTGATCGAGGACAACTCCAACCGCCGCCCTGTCCGTGTCCTCGACGAGGCCGTGGCCGACAACGTGACCGACGTGCTCAAGGGCGTCATCACCTCGGGCACGGGCAAGGGTGCCGACATCGGCCGTCCCGACGGCACCGCCGGCAAGACCGGGAGCACCGAGCGCAACGCCGACGCCTGGTTCGTGGGCTACACGCCGGCGATGTCGACGGCCATCTGGATGGGCTACAGCGACAGCAACACGCGGTCGCTGAAGAACATCAAGGGCGTGGCCACCGTCTACGGCGGCACCATCCCGGCATCCACGTGGAAGGAGCTCATGGGTGCCGCTCTGAAGGACGCGCCGCCCGCCGACTTCGCCGCCCCGACGCCCCTCGCCGGCGACCTGGCCGTGGGTGCCCGGCGGACTCCCGTCGACCCGCTGGGCAAGGACGCCGGCCAGCTCCTGATCCCCCCGCCCACCGCGGTGGGCGGCCTCCCGCTGACACCGCCGACCACGGCGTCGCCGTTCGTGCTGCCGCTGCCCTTCCTCGACCAGCTCCGGCCGACGACCACCGTGCCGCGCACCACCACGACGACCGAGCCCGACGATCCGTTCCCCTTCGGCGCGGTCGGGCCGGGAGCGGCTCACGGGCCCGGGCCCTAGGGCCCGGGCCGGCTCACGGCGTCGTCGTCGGGCTGCCCGGGCGGCGGGTGGTCGTGGTCGAACCCCGCGGCCGGGTGGTCGTGGTCACGCCGCAGGCCAGCACCTTCTCGCAGGCGGCGGCCACCGGCACGGCGAAGAAGCTGCGGTCCGTCGCCGTGCCCGCCGGGTCGTAGTCCCGAGAGAGCACGCCGAGCACCTCGCCCCGGGCGTTGAGCAGCGGGCCACCCGGGCGGTTGCCATCCACGAACACGTTGTGCTCGATGGCGGCGGCCGAGGCGCCGACGATGAGCCCCGGGGTCACGCCGCCGCCCGAACCGGTGGCCGCGTACACCTTCTGGCCGGCCCGGGCTGCGCCGGCACCCGTGGCCCAGAGGAGCGAGGGAACGGTGCGGGGAATGGCCAGGAGGGCGAGGTCGCGCTCCTCGTGCCACGTCCAGAGGGTGGCGTCGAGCTGGGTCCCGCCGTTGCGCACCGTCACGACCGGCGCCGGGATGCGGGTGGCGGCACGCACGAGGGCGAGCGACGTGAGCAGGAAGGTCTGACCGCCGCTCGAACCCGCCACGAAGGCCGAGCCGTCGACCGGGCGACCGACCTCGTCGAGGGTGTTGACGGACCACACCGACTGCCCGACCTTCTTGGCCACCCCGTCGGCGGTGAGCTCGGGGACCGTCGTCGCCGCCGCCTGGGGGCCGGCCTCGGACGGGGCCTCGGTGGTAGTGGTCGTCACGGTCGTGACCTTCTCGGCGGGCACGATCTCCGAGCGTGTGTAGATGAACGCGCCGACGAAGCCGACCACGACGGCGAGCACCAGAGCGAGGGCGACGCCCCCCAGCAGACTCGGCGGCCAGAAGTGCCGCTTCCAGAACGGACCCTCGCGCTCGCGGCGGTCCATCGGGCGGGGACGCGGCCCGGTGGAGGGAAGTCCGAACCATCCCGTCGCCGACCGGTCCTGCGCGCCCGGGCGCGAACCGGACTCGGGGAACATCGACATCGGTCGGAGACTACAAGGCGGCTCCGGCCGGGCTTCCGAGCGCCTCCTCCGCGGCGACGAGCAGCCGGGCGCTGCAGCCGGCCATGTCGGGCGGAGGGAGGAGCTCGTCGCTGAGCCGGACGGCGATGGCACCGAAGGCGGCGCCCGCCCTGCTGCCGGGGTTGGTCACCGACAGCGGCGAGCCGGCGTCGTTGGCGGCGCTCACGGCCGGCTCGAGGGGCACCCGCCCGATGAGTGGCACGCCGAGGTCGTCGGCGAGCTCCTGCCCGCCGCCCCGGCCGAAGAGCGCGTACCCCTCACCGTGGTCGCAGGTGAACGTGCTCATGTTCTCGACCACGCCGAGGACCTTCAGGTAGGAGCGTCGAGCCATGTCGGCCACCCGCACGGCCACCTTCTGGGCGGCGTGCGCCGGCGTCGTCACCACGACCAGCTCGGTCTGCGGGAGGATGCGGGCGAGGGCCATCTGCACGTCACCGGTGCCCGGCGGCATGTCGAGCAGCAGGTAGTCCAAGGCGCCCCACGCCACCTTCACGAGGAACTCCTCGAGGGCCTTGGCCAGCATCAGGCCGCGCCACATGATCGCGGTGTCCTCGTCGTCCACGAGGAAGCCCATGCTGACGACCTTGATGCGGCCCATCCCGACGGCCAGCTCGTGAGGCCGGATGAGGCCGTCGTCACCCGCCCCCAGGCGTCCGGCGATGCCCAGCATCCGCGGCACGCTGAAGCCCCAGATGTCGGCGTCGAGGACGCCCACGGTGTAGCCCCGGGCTGCCAGCGCCGATGCCAGGTTGACCGTGACGCTGCTCTTGCCCACGCCACCCTTGCCGCTGGCCACGGCGACCACCCGCGTGTTCAGGGGCACCGCGGTGGCCGGCGCCCTGGCGGCGGCCTGCCGGCGGGCACGCTGCATGGTCCTCGTGCGCTGGGCCTGGTCCATCTCGCCGAAGCGGACCTTGACCGAGGTCACGCCCGGCAGGCCCGAGACCTTCGAGCGGACGTCGTCGCGGATCTGGGCCCGTAGCGGGCAGCCGGCGATGGTGAGGACCACGCCGATGGTCACCGCCCCGTCCTCGCCGACCTGCACGTCGTCCACCATCTCGAGGTCGACGATGCTGGCGCCCAGCTCGGGGTCGATCACGCCTCGCAGCACGCCGCGCACGTCCTCCAGGGAAACCCGGCCAGCTGCCATCCGTTGAATTTTACCGGGATACGCCGGTACTATTCCAGCGGTGGAGGGTTCGGGACGGCTCGCCGTGCTCAAGGCGCTCGGCGACAACACACGCTATGCGGTCTACCTGGAGGTCGCCCGCGCCGCATCCCCGCTGTCCACGGCCGAGGTGGCGGAGACCCTCGGGCTTCACCCCAACACTGTGCGTCCCCATCTCGAGCGGATGCGGGAGGTGGGCCTGCTCGAGGTCGAGGTCGACGGGCGGGGCTCGGTCGGCCGACCCCAGCACCGCTACCTCCTGGCTCCGGACTCGCCTTCGCTGGGTCTGGAGCCCCCGGCGTTCCCCATGCTCGCAGGGATGCTGGCCGCCCTGGCCGCCGCCGGCCGGTTCGGGCCGGACGACACCGCGGCCGCCGGCACCGCCCAGGGCCGCGCCCTCGCCAGCCGAGCCCTGGGGGCCGACGACGACGCCGAACGCGCACCCGCGGCGTGCACCCGCGCCCTCGTCGCCGCCATGGCCGAGCTGGGCTTCGACCCGGCGGTGGTCGACGGCGACGGCTCGGTGAGCATGGCCTTCACCCGGTGTCCCTACCGGGAGCTGGCCGAGGCGTACCCCGAGCTGGTCTGCCACCTGCACCGCGGCCTGGTGGAGGGGTTCGTGGACGGCGTCAGTGAGGCCGGCGGGGCCGAGATGCTCGTCGAGCGGTTCGCCACGCTCACTGACCGCGATCCCTGCCAGGTGTCGCTGTCCGTCGGGTAACCTGAGCTCCTCGTTCGAGAACGTGGGACCACCTCTCCGGCCGGATCGGGAAGTTCCCGCCGGCTTGCGTGGTTGGAAACCCGCAGCTCGACCATCGAAGTGCAGCAGGAGGGCTAAAGGACCGATGATCACGATCACCGACAACGCCTCGACCAAGGTGAAGGAGCTCATCGCCGCCGAGGGCAACGACGAGCTGGCCCTCCGGGTCGCGGTTCGGCCGGGCGGGTGCTCCGGCTTCAGCTACGAGATGTTCTTCGACTCCGATGTCGCCGCCGACGACACGGTGGCCGAGGCGGGTGGGGTCAAGGTGCTCATCGACTCCGCCAGCGCGCCGTACCTCAAGGGGGCGTCGCTCGACTACAAGGACGGCCTCCAGGGCGCAGGGTTCGCCATCAACAACCCCAACGCCACCCGCAGCTGCGGCTGCGGCCAGTCCTTCAGCTAGTCGCCCTCGCCGACATCGGCGGCGTCCAACCGGATCGATCGGACGCCGCCATGAGCTCCCCGCCGCGCCCGGTGGCGCACTACTCGCCGATCGTTCGCGCCGGCGACTTCCTCGTGGTGTCGGGGCAGCTGGGCCTGGACGGAGGAACGCTCGTTCCCGGCGTCTCGGCCCAGGTCCGCCAGGCCCTCGCCAACCTGGCCGCCGTCCTGGCGTCCGAGGGAGCGTCGATGGCCGACGTCGTCAGGACCACCGTGTTCCTCCGCCACATCGACGACTTCGGGCTGATGAACGAGGTCTACGCCGAAGCCTTCGGTGACCATCGGCCGGCCCGGTCGGCGGTCGCCGTCGCCGACCTGCCCCTCGGTGGCCTCGTCGAGATCGAGGCCTGGGCCTACCAGCCGACCGCCTGAGTGCTCGGCGCCGGTGCGGCGCCCGGTACTGGCCGCCCCGCCGCAGGATCAGGGGGCCCAGCGCGACTGGCCGAAGCGGTAGCCGACCGACCGCACCGTGTGGATCAGGTTGGCGTGCTCCTCGCCCAGCTTGGCCCGCAGCCGCCGGATGTGGACGTCGACGGTGCGAGCGCCGCCGTAGTACTCGTAGCCCCACACCCGTGACAGCAGGATCTCACGGGTGAACACCTTGCCCGGGTGGGTGGCGAGGAACCGCAGTAGCTCGTACTCCATGTAGGTGAGGTCGAGCGGGCGTCCTGCCACTGCGGCCTGGTACGTCTCGAGGTTGAGGATCAGCTCGCCGTACTCGATGAGCTCCGGCCGCGTGCCCCGGCCTGTGCGCCAGAACAGGTGCTTGAGCCGTGCCTCCAGCTCGCGGGGCCGCGGCGGTCCGACGCAGAAGTCGTCGAACAGCTCTTCACGCAGCTCGAGGTCCTGGAGCTGCGAACCGGCCACCACGAGCAGCAGCGGCTCGAGCGGGATGTCCCGCTTACGCAGCCCGCGGCAGATGGCCACGGCGCCCTCGGGGTCCTCGTCGGTGCAGACCAGCGCGCCCGACCACCCGTCCTCGGGCTCGGATCGGTGGGCCTCGTCGAGCGTGGTCACGGCCCGCCAGGGGTAGCCGCCCTCGCTCAGGATGCTGATGACGCCGGCCGGCGGCGGGTCGGGGAACAGCAGGAGCGGCTCCATCAGCGCTCGGACCTCACAGCAGCGGCAGGTAGCGCTCGATCTCGAACGGCGTCACCTGTGTGCGGTAGGCGTCCCACTCGGCCCGCTTGTTCCGGATGAACCACTCGAAGACGTGCTCGCCGAGGGCGGAGGCGACCAGCTCGGAGCGCTCCATGCAGTCGACCGCCTCCTCGAGCGAGCCGGGAAGCGCTTCGACGCCCTCGGCCATGCGCTCCTCGGGCGTCATCTCGTAGAGGTTGGCGGTCAGCTCCGGCGGCAGCTCGTAGGACTCCTCGATGCCCTTGAGTCCGGCGGCGAGGATCACGGCGAAGGCGAGGTACGGGTTGCAGGCCGGGTCAGGCGAGCGGAACTCGACGCGCGTCGAGGACTCCTTGCCCTTCTTCGAGCCCGGGATGCGCACGAGCGCCGACCGGTTGTTGCGGGCCCAGGCGACGTACACCGGCGCCTCGAAGCCGACGACCAGGCGCTTGTAGGAGTTCACCCACTGGTTCGTCACGGCCGTGATCTCACGTGCGTGGTGCAGGAGCCCGGCCACGAAGCCCTTGCCGATCTTGGACAGGTGGGTGGGGTCGCCGGCGTCGTAGAAGGCGTTGACGTCGCCTTCGAAGAGCGAGAAGTGCGTGTGCATCCCCGAGCCCTGCACGTTCGCGAGGGGCTTGGGCATGAACGTGGCGTGGACGCCGCGCTCGAGCGCGATCTCCTTCACGACCAGCTTGAAGGTCATGACGTTGTCCGCCATGGTCAGCGCGTCGGTGTAGCGGAGGTCGATCTCGTGCTGGCTGGGTCCGTCCTCGTGGTGGCTGTAGCGCACGGGAATGCCGACCGACTCGAGGGCGAGGATCGTCCGTCGGCGCAGGTCGGTGGCGACGTCGGTCGTCGTGAGGTCGAAGTAGGAGCCGGCGTCGAGCGGCTTGGGCTCTCGGTCAGTGCTGTTGGCGAAGTAGAAGAACTCCATGTCGGGCCCCACGTAGAACGAGAAGCCCTTCTCGCGGGCGGCATCGAGCTGGCGGCGCAGCACGTAGCGAGGGTCGCCGGCGAAGGGCACGCCGTCGAGGGTCGTCACGTCGCAGAACATCCGGGCGACCGGTGCGTCCTCGCCCCGCCACGGCAACAGCTCGAAGGTGTTGGGGTCGGGGTGCAGGAGCATGTCGCTCTCTTGCACGCGGCTGAAGCCGTCGATCGACGAACCGTCGAAGGTCATGCCCTCCTCGAGCGCTGTCTCGAGCTCGCCGGGGACCATGGCGATGGACTTGAGCTGGCCCACGACATCGGCGAACCAGAGCCGGATGAAACGGATCCCGCGCTCCTCCACCGACCTCAACACGTAGTCCTGCTGCCTTTCCATGAGTATCCCTCCAGAGGCGAGCCCGCTGGCTTCCGCGCTATCTTCGCAGCCGTTCGCGCCTTGCCCCGCTAGTTCACAGGGCGTTCATAAAGGTGCAACGGCGACGAAACCGCTTCGGGCCAGCCTGAACGCCGCCCGTCACCAATCAAGGGGGAAGTCTCGTGCAGGATCGCAGCCCGGCCGACGTCATGCGTCTGGTTCAGGACGAGGGGATCGAGATCGTCGACTTCCGGTTCTGTGACCTCCCAGGCCTGATGCAGCACTTCTCGGCGCCCGCCCACGAGTTGACCGAGGACGGGTTCGAGGATGGCTACGGTTTCGACGGCTCGTCGATCCGGGGGTTCCAGGAGATCCAGGAGTCGGACATGATCCTGTGTCCGGACCCGGACACGGCCGTGGTCGACCCCTTCCGCCAGCACAAGACGCTCAACGTCAACTGCTTCGTGCGGGACCCGATCACCGGCGAGTCCTACTCCCGAGACCCCCGTTACGTGGCCAAGAAGGCGGAGGACTACCTGACGTCCACCGGGCTGGCCGACACCGCCTACTTCGGCCCCGAGGCCGAGTTCTACATCTTCAACGACGTCCGGTTCGGGCAGGACCAGCACTCGTCGTTCCACTCCGTCGACTCGGTCGAGGGGATCTGGAACTCCGGCAAGGACGAGAAGCCCAACCTCGGGTTCAAGCCCCGCTACAAGGAGGGGTACTTCCCGGTCCCGCCGATGGACCATTACCAGGACCTGCGCTCCGAGATGATCCTGACGCTCGAGCAGGTGGGTATCGAGGTCGAGATCCAGCACCACGAGGTGGGCACCGCCGGCCAGGCCGAGATCGACATGCGCTTCGACACCCTGCTGCGGATGGCCGACAAGCTGATGCTCTACAAGTACGTCACCAAGTCGGTGGCGTGGGCGCACGACCTGTCGGTCACCTTCATGCCCAAGCCCCTCTTCCAGGACAACGGGTCCGGCATGCACTGCCACCAGTCACTGTGGCGGGGCGGCGAACCGCTGTTCTTCTCCGAGACCGGCTACGGCGGGATCTCCGACATGGCCCGCTGGTACATCGGTGGCCTGCTCACCCACGCGGCGTCGGTGCTGGCCTTCGCCGCTCCCACCACCAACTCCTACAAGCGGCTGGTGCCGGGCTACGAGGCGCCGGTCAACCTCGTGTACTCGCAGCGGAACCGTTCGGCGGCGGTGCGCATCCCGCTGTACTCGCAGAGCCCCAAGGCCAAGCGCCTCGAGTTCCGCTGCCCCGACCCGTCCGCCAACCCGTACCTGGCCTTCTCGGCCATGCTCATGGCCGGCCTCGACGGGGTGCAGAACCGGATCGAGCCACCGGACCCGGTCGACAAGGACCTCTACGACCTGCCGCCCGAGGAGCTGGCCCAGGTGCCCCAGGTGCCGGGATCGCTCGACGAGTCCCTGGCCGCGCTGGAGGCGGACCACGACTACCTACTGGCCGGCGGCGTGTTCACGCCGGATCTGATCGAGACGTGGCTGTCGTACAAGCGGCTGCGTGAGATCGACGAGGTCCGGCTGCGACCGCACCCCTGGGAGTTCATGCTCTACTACGACATCTGAGGCTGTAGGCCGCTGACCTGGGCTTATCTGGGTTTTCAGCCGCCTGGTGACACGAGAGTGACACACGAGGCGGCTGGGAGCGGCACCTGAGACTGGGCGTAATGTGTCGAACTGCCGCGCGTGGAAGCATCGCGCCGGTCCGCCAGTGTCACACCCGTTTGGCATACTCGAACATCAGTTCGATAGTCGAACCAAGATCGAGAGGGGGCGCCGTGGCCGACAAGTCGACAATCGAGTGGACGCAAGCGACGTGGAACCCCACCACGGGCTGTGATCGAACTTCACCGGGTTGTGCCAACTGCTATGCGTTGACCCTGTCGAAACGCCTGAAGGCGATGGGCCAGCCCAAGTACCAGAACGATGGTGACCCCGACAGCAGCGGGCCAGGTTTCGGCTTGACGCTCCACCCGGATGCGCTCCAGATCCCAGGACGTTGGCGGACGCCTCGCGTGGTCTTCGTGAACTCCATGAGCGACTTGTTCCACCCGAGCGTTCCGGACGACTTCATCCGCCAGGTATTCGACGTGATGCTTCAGACCCCTCGGCACACCTACCAGATCCTGACGAAGCGCTCCCAGCGGCTCGCGACGCTTGCTTCCGAACTCCCCTGGCCGACGAACGTTTGGATGGGAGTGAGTGTGGAAGCGCAGCGATACGCTTTCCGCCTAGCGCACCTCCGACGAGTACCCGCCGCCGTACGGTTCCTGTCAGTTGAGCCGCTTCTCGGTCCTGTCGAACTCGATCTCGCTGGTATCGATTGGTGCATCGTGGGCGGCGAGTCCGGCAAGGGTCACCGGCCCGTCGAGGACCATTGGATCCGCTTCATTCGCGATAAATGCGTCTCGGCGGGTGTCCCGTTCTTTTTCAAGCAGTGGGGTGGTGCCAGCCCCAAGACAGGTGGACGGTTACTCGACGGGCGCACCTGGGACGAGATGCCCACCGCCAGAGTGCGGTTAGTCGAAGAGGCCGCCAGTCTGTTGAAGGTCCGGTAGTCCACGCGGGTTCGGCCGCACGACCATGTTGTCGAACTCCCCTTTCGGCGGCTCGGCTAGCTAGAGCTCCGAGACGGTCGAGCTTATGCGGCCCTCCG
>Ga0187892_10000991_pt1 | contig 69615 bp, 80 predicted proteins | sample MA1701073metaG_FD_139345 | JGI IMG/M metagenome (GOLD analysis project Ga0187892, IMG submission 139345) | Bio-ooze microbial communities from a basaltic lava cave in the Kipuka Kanohina Cave System on the Island of Hawaii, USA - MA170107-3 metaG ...
CAGCAGATGCTCCAGCAAACCGTGCTGGACCTGAACCACGTGGTGGGCGAAATCAGCAAGCTGGTGGAGCGGCTCATCGGCGAAGACATCCGCCTGGTGCTGGAGCTCGACCCGCAGCTGGGCCGCGTGAAAGCCGATGGCGGGCAGCTCGAGCAGGTGATCATGAACCTGGCGGTGAACGCGCGCGACGCCATGCCCAACGGCGGGCGGCTGACGCTGCGCACCCGCACCGTGGAGCTCGACGAGGCGCCGCAGCGGCAGCACCGCGTGGTGTGCGGGCGTTACGTCCAGCTCGAAGTCGTGGACACCGGCATCGGCATGGACGACGCCACCCAGGCGCGCATCTTCGAGCCTTTCTTCACCACCAAGGAGCGCGGCAAGGGCACCGGCCTGGGCCTGGCCACCGCCTACGGCATCGTCAAGCAGAGCGGTGGCTACATCTGGGTGCAGAGCCGTCCGGGCCTGGGCTCCACCTTCCGCGTCCTGCTGCCCGTGGTGGAGGAGCCGCTGGACCGTCCCGAGCCCTTGCCCATCGCCGAGACGCCCAAAGGCAGCGAAACGATTTTGCTGGTGGAGGACGAAGAAGCCCTGCTCGAAATGACCCGCGAATTCCTGCTGGCCCGCGGCTACCGCGTGCTGGAGGCGCGCGATGGCGCCCAGGCTTACGAAATCGCCCTCGAATACGACGGCGCGATTGACCTGCTGGTCACCGACGTGGTCATGCCGCGCATGAGCGGCCGCGCCCTCGCCGACCAGTTGAAGTACCTGCGCCCCTCCACCCGCGTGCTGTACGTCTCCGGTTACCCCGCCGAGCCTTTCGACGCGCGCTCCTTCAGCGCCGGCGCCTTCTTCCTGCGCAAGCCCTTTCGCCGCGACGACCTGCTGCAGCGCGTCCGCGAAGCCCTGGACACTCCCCTGTAACACCGGCGTCCCCGCCGGCGTTGCCGGGAACATTCCACACGCCCCAGGCGTAGAATCCAACAAGGGCGCTGGTGCGCCCGAGGGAGACTCCCATGAATCGTACCTTCATTCGATGCGGTGCGCCGGCGGCGCTGGCTCTGAGTCTGTCGTTGGTCCTTGCAACGCCGGCAGCGGCCGCTTCCGACGACCCTGATTATCGCCTGGTCACAAAGTCCTTTCCCGCGGCGAAGCTCAAGGAGTTTTCCGTGAAAGGCCACGTGGGAAAAATCCGCGTGAACGCCACTGCCAGCGACGAGATTCGGCTGCGGCTCGAACTGCGGGCAAAGTCCTACAGTGGCTGGCTCTTCGGGCGCCGCAGGGGAGACCCGCACGCCGCGCAGCTCGACGCCGACGTCCACGGCGAGGCCCTGAGCCTGAATCTGGATTACAAGGGCGACCGCGATGGCCTGGAAGAAACATGGACGCTCGATGTGCCCGCGCGCCTCGCCGCGCAAATCGAGCTGGCCGTCGGCGATATGGACGTGCGCGGCCTGCGCGGCGGCCTCAAGCTCAGCGTCAACGTCGGCGACATCGAGGCCGACGTGCCCGAAGGCAGCATCACCGCCAAAACCAACGTGGGCGACATCACGGTCACCTCCGCCACCGATTCCTTCGGCGCGGTGGACCTGAGCGCCAACGTTGGGGATACGCACCTGACCCAGCGCGGCCACCGCGTCCGCTACCGCAAGCCGCCCGGCGCCGGCAACCACATCACACTCGACGGCCCCGGCCGCGACCGCATCCGCCTGGAAACCAACGTCGGCGACGCCACCCTCACCCTGCGCGCCGCTTCCTGACCGGGCGGGTGTACACTCCGTTTCTCGGAAGCGGAGGCGCGCCATGGCCATTGCCCGACGGCAATTCCTCTCCACTTTGTTCGCCGCAGGAAGCGCCGCGCCCGCGTTCGCGCAGAATGAGCGACCGGGCCAGGCGCCTGTCCCGGCCGGCGCGCCACGGCCCCCTCAAGCCGCAACGGCCGGACCGCGGCGCGACGCCTCGCCAGAAACGCAGCCGGCCGCGGCCGCCCGGCGCGGCGACCCCTGGATTGAAATCAGCGCCGCCAACCTGGTCTGGAACCTGCGCCAGATTGAGCAGCGCGCCGGGAAGCCGGTGATGGCGGTGGTGAAGGCCAACGCCTATGGCCACGGCCTGGCGCCGGTGGCCCGGAGGCTGGCGGACGCGGGCGTGAGGCACTTCCTGGTGGGCAATCTCGAGGAGGCGCTTCGCCTGCGGGCCGCGGGCGCGCGCGGCAGCATCCTGAACTTCGGTCCTTTCGCGGAAGCCGACGCGGAAGAAATCGTCCGCCGGCGCATCAGCCAGAACGTGTTCGACGACCGGGTGAACATCCTGCGCCGCGCCGCGCAACGCCTGGGCGTCGGCGTGCGCGTCCAAGTCAAGGTTGACACCGGGCTGGGCCGCTTCGGCGTCCCGCACGAACAGGCCGGTGAGTTTCTCGACCGCGTCGCCTACCTGCCCAGCGTGGGCCTCGAGGGCGTCTTCACCACGCTCACCGAAGATGCGGACTTCGACGCCGTGCAACTGGCCCGCTTCCTGGAGGTCACCGAACGCACCCGCAAATGGGGCCACGACCCGGTGCTGCGCAGCGCCGCCTCCAGCGCCGCCATCCTCGACTTCCCCCCGGCCTGCGCGGAGCTCGACGTGGTGCGCCCCGGGATCATGCTCTACGGCCTGTACCCCTCCACGCGCGCCGCCGCCGAGCGCAAACTCGACCTCCGCCCCGTGCTGGCGCTGAAGGCCCGCGTCGCCCAAGTCAAGACGCTGCGCCCCGGCGAATCGGCCGGCTACCATCGCGCTTTCGTCGCCGCGCGGGAAGAGCGGATCGCGCTGGTCCCCGCCGGCTACAGCGATGGCCTGCCCCGCGCCCTGGCCGCGCCTGCTGCTTCCGGCGCCGCGGCGCCGGCGGGCGGCGCGGTCCTCATCCGCGGAGTGCGCTGTCCCGTGTTGGCTATCTCCTCGAACGCCGTCATCGTGCGCCTGCTCGACGGCGCCGCCGCGAGCCAGCCCGGCGACCTCGCCACGTTCCTGGGCGGCGATGCCGGCGCGCCGGGCGCCGCGGAGCTGGCGGCGCTCGCCGGTTCCAGCGTGTACGCCGTCGCTATGGCCTTCAGCCCTTCGCTGCCGCGCCTGCTGGTGTAGTTCCGCCGTCCGGCGGTCGCAACAACTCACAACACTTTTGGGGGCAACAGCGCATGGGGCCTGCGCCGTCGCATTAGGTGGACGGCGGGAGCCCGGGAAGCTGTCCCCAGCACGCACCCAGTCCGCCGGCTGGAAGCCGGCGGTACGAAATGGAGGCGGCCATGAAATGGAACAAGCTTCTGTGGGGCGCTGCGGCGGGTCTGGCGTTGTCACTGGGCGCGGCGCAACCGGCGCAGGCCGATCATCGCCGCGATGCGGAAAAGTGCTTCCGCAAGGTCCAAAAGGAAGAGGACAAGCTCGACCGCGACATCCGCAAGCACGGCTGGCGCAGCCGCCAGGCCCACAACCGCCGCGAAAAAATCGCGCGCCTGCGCCAGGAGTGTGGCGCGCGTTATGGCTGGGGCCGCGATGGCTGGCGCGACGACGACCGCCGCTGGGACCGCGGCCGGTACGACGGGCGCGGCAGTTCGTGGCGGCGCGACCGCGACTTCGACCGCCGCCGCGCCTGGGGCGGCTGGGACCACGACCCCATCGGCTGCCGTCGGCACAACCACCGCCACGGCGCGTTCCTCTGGTTCAGCGGCCGCTGGACCTTCCGGCGGTAAGGTCACGCCACGCGAGGATTGCAGGGGCATGGAGAAGCGCGCTCCGTCATTTTTCCTGCACGGCTCGCCGCTTCCTCGCTGGCGGGGGCCGCTAGCAGAATGCCAGTTCGAGCCCATCTCCGACAGTCGGCGTGGCCGCGTATTCGATGTGCAGGACGCGCCGCGGAAGCGCGGACAGCGATTTGGACGATGCGTGTACCAGCAGCGGGCGCATCGCCAGCACGCCGCCACGCGCGGCGAGGCATTCGGCCACGGGGATTTCGCCGGCCAGCCGGTGGATAGCGCCGTCGCCAAGCACGCCTGATTTGTACGTGCCCGCCAGCACGCGCAGCGGTCCGTTGTGTGCGCCGGAGTCGTCCAGGTGGACGCGCAGGGCCAGCACCTGGGCCAGCGCCTCCGCGGGGGCGTGCGCGTAAGTGACACCGTCCTTCACCGACCACGGACCCCAGCCGGGCGTTTCGCGCCGTTGGCGCAACGGCAAGGCCGTATCCTGATGCCAGGCCACCAGCCAGTTGGCTGCCCCAGACTTGTCGAACAGAGTGGCATGGAATGGGAAAGCCGCCGGTCCAAGAACCATGCGCGCGATCTCAAGCAGCCGTTCGTCGCGCGCCAAGTTCGCCACCGGCCCGAGCGCCAGCGCGTGGCGAATCCCAGCACGGCTGCGCGCCGGTCCCGGTTGATGCAGCGCCTCGAGCAGCCGCTCGACTTCGGCGGGACCCAAGACGGACGGCAATACGGCGAAACCCCGGTCGGCTAACTCTGCTGGCCACATTGGGAAAAAGAAAAAGGGGCGGGATAGACCCGCCCCTGCGATGCGGTGCGAAGATTAGTTCTTGGAGACGGCTTCGAGCTCGAACTCGAAGACCTGTTCGAAGCGCCGCTTCTCGTCCATCGAGTGCAGCATGACCACCGGCAGGACGCGGAACGACTTCTTGCAGGCGCGGCAGGTGGCCGCTTCACCCTGGGTGTCCTGGAGGAAGCCGTCGGTGAAGCGGTACGCGGCGCGCTCGCGGCGGGCGGCCTTGTCGCCGGCGGCGCCGCAATGCGGGCACACGTATTCCACACGGTCGGCCTGGGGGTCGCGGTCCAGCGCGGCCCAGCCGGTGTAGCGAACACCAACGGTCTCAATCACACGGCGGTTCATGGTCATGCACCTCTGGCCTAAACCATTTTACTTCTGCTACTTGTACTGACGGGTCACCGCTGGCTGGATGAATCAGATCCCTAGGCGATGCTTGGCCGCGTTCCAAAAGCAGGTCATGATAGCAGATTCGATGGGATTGACAAGAAAAAAGTTGCATTTGTCCGTAACGAATTGACAGGAAATGGTTTGCGGTGCTGCGTGCGGGCTCGGGTGTGCCCCTCCGCTTGGCGGGTACGAGGCGTGGGAAGTAACCCCAGTTCCGGGCGGAACCAGATCACGGAACCGGTGTCCAAGTGAAGCAGAGGTCGCGCGAACTCCCCGGTTGCTTCGGCCACGGAGGAATCAGCCGCGGCTCCTGCCGGCCGGTGGGAGCCGCACAGGCAGGCCCGCGTCGAAGGTCGTTCCGTTCCCTGGGAACGTGCCATCGAGCTGAGCCCGCCCGGGAGGGAATTATGCGCGAAGCTCGCACCCCGAATCATCCCGCCGGTCTGGGCCAATGCATGCTCGATTGCGACGCGGAGGCTACGTCGCAATCGCGCCGGCAACGCGCCCGGTCGTTTGTCGTTTCCGTTTTGATGCAGGCCCTGCTGGTGACGGCGCTGCTGGTGGCCCCGCTGCTGGCCGCGGGGAAGATCCCGCTCAAGGCCATATTCGTCACGCCCCCGCCGCCATACCACGGCCGCCCTGTTCCCCAGTCCACGCCGCAGGCGGAACCACGGTCCAACCAGGCCCAGCAACAACGGCCGCGCAACCTTGATCCCCGCACGGTTGCGCCTCCGCGGATCCCGAGAGAGGTGCGGATATTCGACGACCGCGACAACCCGCCAGTGGGTCCCGCGACTCCGGGAAACAACGAGCCCGGCGTCCCGTGGGGCGTGCCGCGCATTGGGGAATCGCCCATCGGACGAATTCCCACGGTTGCACCGCCGGCGCCGGCGGCTCCCAGAGAGACGCGCATCACCCGAGGGGGTTGGGTTCAAGAGGCGTTGCTGACGCATCGCGTGGATCCCGTGTACCCGCCCCTGTGCAAGCAGATTCGCGTGCAGGGCGAAGTGAAACTGCACGCCATCGTGGGGCGCGACGGCGCTGTACGCGAACTGGAATTCCAGAGCGGCCACGCCTGCTTCATCCAGAACACGATGCAAGCCGTGGGGCAGTGGCGCTACCGGCCCACGCTTCTGAATGGCGAGCCCGTAGAAGTCGAAACCACCATCACCATCATTTTCACGTTGAACCGGTAAGAGGCGCGCATGCGGCGCCGAGAGGAGCACCTGTCATGTTGCGGATGAGCGGATTAGCGTTGGCGCTGCTGGAGCAGGGGCGGAACGCGAGCTTCGATTTCACTTCCTTGAAGGATGGACTCGGGCCGGTGGGCATGACGGTGGTGGGGATTTTGCTGCTGATGTCGGTGTGGTCGTTCGGCGTGATGATTGACCGGGCACTGATGTACGCGGCGGCGCGGCGGCACTCGCGCCTGTTCGTCTATCGCGTGGCGGGGGCGCTGCGCGAGGGCAAGCTCGACGACGCCATCCGCATCGCCGAAGCGCACAAGAAGAGCCACATCGCCAAAGTGACCGCCAGCGGCCTGGCGGAGTTCGTCCACGCGCCGCCGCGCATGAACGAAAACAAGCTGCTGGAGTCGGCGCACCGCAGCCTGGAGCGCTCGCAGGCCATTGTACACGCGGAACTCGAACGCGGGCTGAACGCGCTGGCCACCATCGGCTCGACCGCGCCTTTCGTCGGGCTGTTCGGCACCGTGGTGGGCATCCTGCGCGCCTTCCACTCTATCGCCGAGAACAAAGGCCGCGGCGACATTTCCACCGTGGCCGGGGGCATCTCCGAGGCGCTGGTCACCACAGCGTTGGGTCTGCTGGTGGCCGTGCCCGCCGTGTGGGCCTTCAACATTTTCACCAACAAGCTGAAGTCTTTCGCGGTGGAGATGGAGAACTCCTCGCTGGAGCTGATCAACTACTTCGTCGCGCGCCTCGACGAGCGGAAGATGTAGGGGCCGGTTTTCAGACCGGCCCGCCCGATGGCAAATCGCGGCAAATCGCGGGAGGCATCCTGTGGCAATGAACGTGGGCGACCGCAAGGGCGTGCAGGCGGAAATGAACGTGGTGCCGTTGATCGACATCCTGCTGGTGCTGCTCGTCATTTTTATGGTCATCACGCCGGTGACTCCAGTGGGCCTGGAGGCGCGGCTGCCCCAGCCGGCACAGGAGGAGGCGCCGGTCCCGCGCGAGCGGGAGAACCCAGTCGTGGTGCAGGTGGCCGCGGGCGGAAAGCTGCGCATCAACCACGAAGATACGAACTGGGAGCGCCTGGGCCCGCGACTCGAAGAAATCTTCGCGCGGCGCGCGGAGCGTGTGGCCTTCGTGCAAGGCGACGCCGACGTGCTCTTCGCCGACGTGGCCCGCAGCATCGGAATCATGCGCGGGGCCGGCATCCGCACCATCGGGCTGCTGACGCCAACCCTGAGCCGCTGAGGCTGCGCGGGCGTCTAGCGTTTGCCGAGCCGGAAGACGATGCCGAACGAGAGGCGCACATTGCTCTGCGTCCCGGCCTGCCCTGCGGTGCAGGGTACGGTGATGGACTGGATGCACACAATGCCGGAGGATTCGGTGAAGCGGGTGAGCACGTAGTCGGCCTGGATGAAACGAACGGAGAAGCGGTCGTTCACCTGGTAGTCCACGCCGCCGCCGAAGACCATGCCGAAGGCCGTTTCGCTGGCCGCGGCCACTATGGGGACGGGCGGAGTGGCGTCACGATGCGCGCGCACGCCGCCAAAGAGCGCGTGCGCGAACGGGTTCACCTTGCTCTCGCCGCGATAGGTCAGTTTCGGGCCGAAAAGAAACGAGTAACGGTTCACGCCGGTGCCGCTGGTCGAGCCGTAGTACCCGCCGAAATCCCCGGTGACGCCCAGCCAGGAGTTGAAGTTCCCGGTCAACGATCCCGTCCACCCGTTCAGGTTAATCCCGCTCAGGCCGGCGCCCCCCGCCGTATGCGAGTAGGAGTATCCGGCGAAGATTTCCGCCTTAGGCGTTTCCTGCGAAGCGGCGGGCAGAACGATCAAGAGCAAGAAAAGAGCAAGCACCCCAATCCTGCGCATAAGAAGTCCTCCTGAAAATAGAGATGGGAACTCGTGGAACCGCTCGCGCGGCGCGACTGGCCCGCCGCGAACCCCTACGTGATTACGTGTGAGGCCGGCTCAAAGTAACTAGGAATTCCATCGGTGGCTGGAAGTGCGTTAGAGGACGTTAGATCGGGAGATAAGGCGCGAGGAATGAGACGGTTGGCCTTGTTGTTGTTGGGTTTGGGCGGCGTGGCTGGTTCCACCGCTCTTTGGCAGCGGGGTGCGGACAGGACGCCCGCGCTTGCGCGTCGTCATGAAGTTACAGGCGGTGCGGACATCTCGGTGCGGACTGGGGTGGGGACAGGCGCGGCGTGCGGACACCAATTTCATGGCTTGGGCACCGCCGGAGGGCTTGGCGGCGCTGGAGCAGGCGCAGCGGCCTCGGGCGCGTTTACTGGCTGCTCCTTCTTTGCCCGCGCCCGCCGGATCCGCATTGGTCCAATCTTCTCCCGCGCCTCAGGGGAGAACATGTTGTGGACCGCCCCAGCAAGGTCCTCTTCGTCCACCAGGATGCCCTCGCGTCGGCGGATGTCGCGACGCATCAACCTAAGCACGCGCTCGGAATAGATCGCCTTCGCCACAGAAGCCGGATCGAGTGCAGCGTGGCGTTTCCAGTAAGCCTCGTGCTTGTCGTGGGCAATGCTGCGCCGGTGCAGAATGCTCAATTGTTCAGACGCCGCATCCAATTCATCAACGCTGAGGTCGACGGTGAAGAGCGGCTCGTACTCGACACCCTCTTCAAATGTCAAATGGTAAAGGCTCCAGATCACGCCGTTTGTAAGCAGCACCCATCGAATGTTGGCGTCCGCGGCGTATCCCTTTGCCTGATCAATGTGGCGATTACGGAGGTCCGTGCCCGCAGCTTTCGCTTCCACGAGGAACTTCACCGTGCCATCCAACTTGATCGCGATGTCCACGTATTTGTCTCGCACCTGCGCTTCGCGCGTGATTTCCTCGAGCTGGTCATAGCCGAGAACCTCGTTGAAGAACACAACTAACCGCTGGACGGTATCTGCCTCGTTCAGATTGTCTTTTTGTGCTTTGAGGAGGATAGGCTGAATCTTTCGCAGCGCACGCCGAATGTCGACCCGCATAATGTTGCACCCCCGGTCGAGATGTCGTGCGGTGGAGATTACTCCTGTGGAATTTCAAGTCAAGGATAAAAACCAGGGCTGCCCAGACTGCGCCTTCTTTGCCCCGCCGATCTTCGCATCCAGCAATTGCAGAAACTTCTTCTCCGCTGATCCGCTACCGCCCCAGGTATAGGCCAACTGGCGCTTCGCGGCCCGCACACGCACCACGGTCGCGGTGCACGGTTCTTTGGCATCCTTCTCCATACACCCCTTGGGTTGGCCCCCAAACGTCGCCGTGACATCGAACCCGCTCACTGCACGCATGCCCCCCTTGGTTCGGAAGCTGAGCGTCCATTCTTCTCGACTACTGGCCACCAGCGTGTAGTCCGGGTTCGCCTTCACTGTTTCCAGCGCGGCGTCGTACACGGCCCCGGGCGCAACTGGATAGGTCTTTCCCTTCTGCGCCCACACCGGTGCGCCGAACATAGAGGCCAGCGCCAACCAACCGCAAACATACGCTCGGTTCATTGTGGCTTCTCCGGCAAATCCTCGACCCGCAGGACGTAGTCGTTTGGGTTGTTGCTGCCGCGGGCGCGACCGGGCAGCAGTTCTAGCCAGCACATCCGCGGCCCAGGTTCAACCTCCGCGCCGGCCAGGAGCTCGAGTTTGATTCTCTCTGCGATTGCGTCGCGCTGCGAGCCCAACTCCAGCAACTGCCGCTCAAGTTCTCGCAGCTTCGCGTGCGGGTCCATCAGCTCGCCTTCCGCCGCCGCGCGCGCTGCTTCACGATGCGGATCCCCGGCACCGACCACTTCTCGATGAAAGTGCCGCCGCCCGAGTGCAACACCTCTTCTATCATCAGCTCGCCCGGCTCGTCCACCGCACCGGCTCGATACGCCTGCTCTAAAAACTCCATGTGTTGTTTATACGCCTTCTTCGCCGCGCTGATCGCTCTGCTCAACCGCACGGCCTCCAACTTGTCCTGCTGCGTGATTCGGCGCGCCTCGCCGCCGGGTTGCCGCGGGCTAAGCTGCACCACTTTTGCGGGGACGGATAGAACGTGACTTGCGTTGCCGGTGCTCATCATGGACTCCTTCGAGGGTTTCCCGGGCGCGGCGCGCGCGCTCGGTGGTAGAGGAGCCAGCCGAAGGTGCGGAAGGGAACTTCGACTTCAGACCGGCGGTTAAAGCCTCCCTCAAAATTGTCCCCGCGTCAATCCGTCTCTCTTTTGCAACTTGGCGGATTCGATACTCAATTTCCACCGGCACCTCAAGCCGCCGCTCCGCGGCTGCGCCCGGGTGCCAGTCATAGGAAGCGATGGCCTGCTCAATCTCCACGGCGAAGGCCGGCGCCATTTCGGCCATGCGTTTGAGGTACTTGGGATGCGGGCGCTTGCTCCCCGCTTCCCAGTTGCGCAGCGCGCTCAGCGATGCGCCCACCGCCCCAGCAAACGCCTCCGGCGAAAGCCCCAGCCGGGCCCGGATTGTCCCCACCAGGGCGCGCAACACCCCTCCCGAAAATAGCGCTTGACAACGGTGCCCAACGGTGTGTACCGTTGTCACCCATGCGCAAGAACGTTGCCGCGAAAACTCTACCACGAGGCGTGCCCCGCGCCTTCCGTAAGGCCTTCCTCTATCGGGGCATCTTTGCCCGCATCGCCGCGGCTCTGGGCGTTAGCACCGCGCACGTCCACCGCGTGGCCACCGGGGAGCGCAAGTCGCCTGCGGTGGAAGAAGCTATCCGCCGCGAGATCCAGCGCATCGAGGAGGCCGCGTGAACTCGCTCTCCCTCCCGATGGCCTTCGGCATGGACGTGCGCAAGCCCACCGGCTACCGCGCCGCGCCGCACCGCCACGCCGTGCTGGTGGACGAAGCGCGCCGCCGCCGCTGGTCGTTGCAAGCCTTTCTCGACTGGTGCCTCGACCAGGCTCTCGACCTCGAGTTCCTCGACCAGGATTCCCGCGACCAGGTGCTGCAAATCGCACGCGACGCCGGCGCGCCGTACTCGCCCCTGGACGTCATCGCCGGCTTGGTTCGCGCCGCCTTGAGGGAAGTCCGCGCAGGGAAGGTAGTGCCCGGCGTGCGCGCGGGTCAATCGTTGTCTCTGAAACTTTTCGGTGCTCGCTGAGGCGGGATGAAACAGAGCGGTACAAAACGTTCCACGACGTTACAGCGCGCAACAGGTTCCTCCCAAGGGAACGGCGCAAAGCTCGGTGCGGGTCCTGCACAAGGGGTGACCGCACCGGGCCGCCCGCCGCGATCTAGCGCAGCCTCCGCCACAGCAGCACGGCCAGCCCGACGACAATCGCCGAAGCAATCGCCATCGCCGCGTAAGCCGGCTCCGCAGCCGAAGGCCCGCAGATCGGCGGACAGATGTGCATCGTCCACCTCCGCCTTCGATTCTAAGCCCGTTTGTCCGGGCTGCGCCGCAGCGGTTCCTCGCCAGCACGGCGTCCACGTCGACCCCACGTCCGGCGCGAGGTTTGCCTGCCTCGCTCCTCGCCGCCGCGCGCACAAGCACACCTGGCTGCGCCAGGGAACGCTCCACATGTTCGAGGCCAACGAAGTCACTCTCACGGAGGTGCCGCGATGAAAGCGAAGTTCCCGAAGCAAATCTACGTCGCACAAGACCCGAACAACGATACCGGCAAGCCGGCGTTCCTCGCCGACGCCGACCGAGTGGAGCTCGTCGACGGCGATGGCCCCACCGAAGTTGCCACCTACGAACTGAAGTCGGTGGTCAAACTCTGCAAGGTCGTGAAGGAGGGCAATTGATCCGCATCCTCCTTCTCGCCGCGCTTCTGCTCGCCGCCGCTGGCGACGACGCCCCGCGCAAACCGCCGCCGCCGATTCCTCCGGGCGTGCCCATCTGCCACAAGCCGCCCGCGCCGCCGCAACCTTGTCACCCCGCGCCCTACGGCCCCGGCTCTGGCCCGCGCGGCCGCATCCCTGACGGGAGGCCGCGGTGATTCGACGAGTTTTCAGTTCGGCGGGCCGCCGATCGCTGGTGGCACCTGGCCCAAGGCTGGCCAGAATTGTTCAAACAATCGCGCTGTGTTGTGCGCCGCGCCTTGAACCACGAGGCGGCAGCGTCTATCACCGCGGCAGCTCTCAAAACGGAAAGGCCCGCCCGAGTACAGGAACGTCACGCCCTCGAACGTGCAGTTCGCGTAGCAGATGTTGTCGAGTGGCCGGTAGCAGTCCTTGTACGCCTGGCCCTCGTAGCGCACGAACTCGGTCACGTCGCTTACTTCCCCCATCGAGCACCTCCCGGAGCGCGAAGCCTACCACGAGGAGGGACCAGTGATCGCACACCTCGTCCACGTTGCCGCGCTCGCGCTCCTTCTCGCGCAGATGCGCCGCGCGCAGCTCCATCGCGCTGAGCGGTCGTTCTTCTGCTTCTTCGCCGCCTGGCTCGCCGCGTGCGCAACCTGGCTGGTGCTCGACCTCGAATCTTCTCCTCTAGCCCCTGCGCTCTACCTCGCGCTCAACCTGGTCCCCTTCCTCTTTGCCGCGCCCGCGCTGGCGCGTGCGGCGCGGCAGCTTGTCTGCGTGCCGCCCGCGAGCTCCGGCGAAGAGCAGGAAAGCGCTGCGGTCGCCATCATCTGGCCGTTTGTCGCGCTCGTGGCCGTCGGCGTTTCCGGCCGCGAGGTTTTCCTGCACTGGCCCGATCCGGCTGCTGCTGCGCACATCGTCGCGTTCAATGCAGCGGCATGGTGGGGCGCTGTGGCCGGCGCGATCTTCCTGGCGTCGTCGTTTTGCGAAGAGCCCGGCGCGCGCCGCACGCTGGCCCGCGGCGTCGGCGTGTACCTGGCGATGTATCACGGCGGCCAGCTCCTCATTGCCGCCGTGCAAGCGCCTCTGGCCGCGTTGCAGCTTCTGCTCTTCGCCGCGGCAGCCGCGGCCGTGGCCCTGGCGTTCCATATCGGCCCGCGCCCCGACGCGCTGGTGAATCCCGAAGTCCTCGCTGTTGTCCCCGCGGGGCGGCTCGCAGCCACCACCACCCCAAGTGCCGTCGCCACGTACGCCGGCCTTGACACGGCGCATCACGCGCCCTGCGCGCCGCCCCCACCTCTCTCCTGTCGCACCGGCCGAGCCGGACGGAGGAACGGATGAGCAAAGTCGCCGCCGAAGCGATAGCCGAACGCGCGGGGATGGACCCGCGCAGCGTGCGCCGCGCGCTCGACGCGGTGCTCGCCTCAACCAACGGCACGCGCTCGCGCTACGAGCAATGCGTCCCCAGCGCCCGCGGCGGCGGCGGCGCGAAAGGCCTGCGCTTGTTCGATCCCGCGGCCATTGCCCGCGACCTCGGCGCGCGCATCCGCAATCCAAAACTCCGCGAGGCCCTCGCCGGATTCGCCGGCCAGGAGCCTACCCCCGAAACGCACGACGTCCACGTCAGCACCACCACGCTTGCGCTGCGTCCCGCGTCGCCAGCGGCAGCACCGCGGCCCGCGCACACGCGCATTGAGGGACCCGGCAACCTGGCGACGCCGGCCGCAGCGCAAGCCACCCTTCCACTCTTCGCCCCCACGAGCGAATCGGCCGCCCTCTCCCCCGAAGACGAGCGCCAGGCGCGCGAGCGCTTCGCGGTGATCCAGCCGCTCATCGACTACCTGGCGCTCCCGCGCGCTCACCGCGCCAACTTCCACGTCGGCGTGGGCCAGGAGCGCCGCGCCATCCGCAACTCGAAGGCCTTCGTCCAGTGGCTCGCCACGCAGGAGTTCTGGATCACGGAGAAGGGCACGAGCGCCCAGCGCCGCGTCCCCGCGCGCACCATCTGGCGCTGGTACAGCGAGCAGTGGCTCAAAGGCGGCTGGGCGGCGCTCGGTGGCAAGACGCGCAGCGATCGGGGCGAGTCCAAGCTCTTCGGTCGCGCGCCCGCGCAGCTCCCCGACGACAAAGATGCGATCGCGCGCGAACTGGACAAACTCACGCCCGCGGGGCAGCTCGTGGCGCGGCTGTACCTGGTCGAGCGCCGCAGTATGCGCATGGCCTTCGAGGAGCTGGCGCGGCAGCACGCGCAGCTTGGCCTCGAGCGCGCGCCGGCCTACTCCACGGTGCACGCCTTCCTCTCGTCGTTGCCGCCGGTGGTCGCCCGCGCGGCCCTGCGCCCCGCCAAGGAGTTCCACCAGGCGCATGCGCCATACATCGTCCGCGATTACACCACCGCGCGCGTGATGCAGTGGTGGGTGCTCGACCACGCTCAGGACGACTTCTTCGTCTTCAACGACTTCATTCCCGAGCTCAACCGCTTCGCCTTCCTCGACGCCGAGCCCAACGCCTGGATGCGCCTGTGGCTCACCGCGTTCATGGACGTGCGCTCGCGCTACATCGTCGGCTACGCCTTCGCCGCGGTGCCCAGCTCCACCTCGATCTGCTCGGCGCTGCGCATGGCCGTGCTGCGCACCGGGCGCGCGCCGCAGTTCGGTCTGCTCGACCGCGGCGAGGACATGAAGAAGGTCGCCCGCGGCGCATCGAACGTCGCACCCGCGAAGCCCGCGCTGCCCGAAGCGGCGCAGGGCCAGCTCACCCGGCTGATCCGCCAGCAGTGGGGCGGCTCGGGCGGCGTAGTGCACTCGATCGGCGAGCACCCGCAAGCCCATCGAGTCGTGGTTCAAGACCAAGCGCAACCGCTTCGATTCTCAGGCGCGCAGTTACGCCGGCAACGCCCCGCACAACCGCCCCGACTCCGCGCAGCAGATGCTCGACGCGCACGCGCGCGCCCTGCGCGAGGTCCCCGCGGGCGCCGCGCTGCTGCACAACGCCACGCCGCTGCCTGCGGCTTCGCTGGCCATCCGCGCCACGGTCGAGTGGATCGAGCGGTGCTACAACCGCGAGCACCCGCACACCGGCCACGGCATGGGCCGCCGCACCCCGGAGCAGGTCTTCCGCGCCGGCTACGCGCTCGCCGAGCAGCAGAAGAACGCCGCCGCGCTTTCGCCGCGCGCGCTCGACGAATTCCTGCGCGACCGCCAGCGCCGCCAGGTGTTCAACTCCGGCTGCGTGCGCATGTACAAGGCTCAGTTCGAGCCTGCCGACGCGGAATCGCTCGCCGTGCTGCGCTGCTGGGACGATCAGGAAGTGCTGGTCGCCGCCGACCCGCACAACGTCGGCGACGCCGTAGCCTACAACCCGGAAACGGGCGAGTTCCTGGGCGCGCTGGTTTCCAAGACGCTCCTGGCCTGGGGCGAATCGCAAGACACCATCCGCGCGCGCATGCGCGCCCAGCGCCGCACCCGCCGCGCCGCCGCGCAGTACGTCGCCCTGCTCGGCCAGCGCGACGACGCTCATTTCGGCTTCCTAGGCCCCGCTTTCAGTGGCACAGCCACTCCTGGCTGTGCGTCAGACGCGCTCCCCGCGGCCGTCCCTGCGCGCGCATTACCCGCGCGCCCGCCGCGAGCTGACCTGGCTTCGCCCTTCGTCTCCGACGCCGTGCGCGATTCCGACTTCTGGAAGGAGGACGCCTGATGTCCGTCACCGTGGAAGCCCGTTCGCTCGCCGCGCGCGTCCAGCCGCCGGCCTCGCGCGAAGTCCGCGCCGCGCTCACCGACTACCTGGAGCGCACCGGCCACACCCACATGGAGTTCGCCGCGCGCATCGGCTATTCGCAGCAGGCCGTCTCGATGTTCCTCTACGGGCGCTACGCGAAGCTCGCCGGCACCGACCTCTACCTCCGCGCCGCGGTGTGGGACTACATCGAGCGCCACCCCGTCGTGGTGCGCCGGGCCGCGCGCGGCCGCCTCTTCGCCACCGAAAATGTCCAGCGCATCCGCCGCTACTTCGCCCGCGCCATCGCCCACGGCGAAGTGGCCCTGCTCTACGGCCCGCCCGGCACGCAGAAGACCTTCGCGCTCGAGCACCTCATCGCCGAACAGAACGGCCGCGACGCCGGCGCCGCGCTTTACGTCTACGCCAGCGACCGCATGACCGCGCTGGCGCTCCTCCGCCGCATCGGCCGCGCCGCCGGCGCGGTGATCTCCAGCGCCAGCGTCGAACGCCTCATCACCAACGTGCTCGCCGCGCTCGAAACCCGCTCCCAGGCCCCGGCCATCCTGGTGGACGAGGCCCAGCACCTCGACGTGCGCTGCCTCGAAATCCTCCGCGAATTGCACGACCGCTCCGGCTGCGGCCTGGTGCTGGCCGGCTCGCACTCGCTCTTCGAGAACTTCCTGCGCGGCCGCGCCCACCTCGAGCAGTGGCTCTCGCGCATTGACCACAAGGACCCGCTCCCCGGGCTCACCGAAGACGAAGTCGAGCGCATTGCCGCGCGCGAGCTCGGCAACGGCCAGCCGGCCAAGCTCTCCGAGCGCCAGGTGCGCGAGCTCGTCAAGATGTGCCGCGTCGAAGACGTCTTCGCCCGCGACCCGGAAGGCAAGCGCGCCACCCGCCAGTACCTCAGCGTGCGCCGCCTGGTCAAGTCCATCGCCCAACTCAAGGAGCAGCGGTGCGCCGCGCACTCCGCCAACGCGAAAGCAGGTGCCGCGTGAGCCGCCTCAGCCTTTCGTACCGCCGGCATCCTGCCGGCCTCCTGGTGCGGTTGCGCCATCCCCTGCGGCACTACGACCCGCAAACGGGCCGCGTCACCAACGTCACCTATCGCCACGCCGCGCTGGTCCTCGCCCTGGTGTTCTTCGGCGCGGCCGCGGTCACCATGGCCATCCACTTCGCGCTCGCCGCCGTGGTCGCTCTCCTCACGGAGGTGCCATGCCTGAAGTGAACACCTACGCCTGCGACGTCTGCGGCGCGCACAAGCGCGAGGTCAATCGCTGGTGGATCGTCTGGACAGGCGCTGATTCGCGCTCCGGGGACGCCGACTATTACCTCCACGTCACCGGGTTCGACGAGGCCGTGTGGGGCGGCCTCAACGCCACGGGCTACGTCCGCGCGGTGGCCTGCGGGGAAGAGCACGTCCACGAACTCTTCTCGCGCTGGCTGGTGTCGCGCACCTTTTTGGCCCCGTCGCAAAGACCGCTCCAGGGTTCCGGGGTCAGGACGGAGGGGTCCGGCGAAACCCTCTCCCCTCGTCCCTCGCCCCTGGCCCCTGCTTCTTCGCCCCCTCGCGTCGCCCCTACCCAAGACGACGACCAAGGAGACACGCCATGAGAATCAAACGCAGCAACCTGAACGCGCTGGACCACGAATGCGCCGAGTACCTGCGCATGAAAGCCGCGCTCGAAGCGCTCGGCAAAAAGCTCTTCCGCGCCGCGCGCTCCCTGGGCGTCGCCCCCCAGAACGCCGCCAAGTCCCGCTACCTGGCCGGCTCGCTCTACGAGGTACTGGCCACCATCGGCGCCCGCACCGAAGTGGATCAGGCCGCCGCGTTGAGAGTGGCAGAGCGCATCAACGGGGTGTTTGAGAGCGCGGTCGTCTATTCCTTGCGGCCCGATTGGGAGCGCGCGACCATGACGAAGAAGGACATCGCCGCTGTGCGCGCCTGCCTGCGCACCAAACCCGTCCGCCGCCTCACCGTCCGGCCGCGCAAGGCCCGCACCGCGCAGCGCCGCCGCGCCGACCGCGTCATCGTCCGGAGGGCCGCGTGAAGCTCACCAACGCGGACCTGGCCACGCTCATCGACGCGCTGCGCGACGCGGAGGCCTACCGCCGCTCGATCATCGACGCGGAACTGCCGCCGCGCAGCGTCCCGCGCTGCGACTGGGAGAAGGACGACCTCGACAACGAGGCCATCTGGAAGCAAAGCGTGGCCCGCTTCCGCAAACTGCGCCGCAGGCTCGAGCGGATGGAGTCGAACCTCTCTGCGCCCTCTGCGCGAACCGCGCGCAGCGCGCCAGAACCATCGTCCCCTCGGACCACGACGCGCTGTGCGCCCGCCAGACGCCGCCGCCGGCCGACCGCCAGGGCCTCACCGTGGCCGTTCGCTTCGAGCGCATCCAGGGCCTGTACCTCGAAGAGACCGGGCGCGCCCGCACCAGCCGCTACGACGACGAGAAAATCCGCGCCTGGGCCGCCTCGCTGGAGGTCCCGCTGGCCGCCAATCCTCCAGGGCCTCCGGCGCGCCCTGGACGTGGCCCACGGGCGCGGCGACGCCGTCTACGCCTTCGGCTACGTCGAGCCGCACATCGTCGCCGCCGTCCGCCGCTACGCCGAAACCCACGCCGGCCAGGGCCCGGAGAGCAGGGCGCGCCGGGCGCAGGGGTCAGGGGGCAAGGATGAACTCCGACCGCACCACTCCACACGCCGATGAACGCCGCCACTCGCCCCTGGCCCCTCTGGCCAAGTGGGCCGGCTGGCTGCTCATCCCCGGCGCGTGGCTCATCGGCGCCGCCGCCGGCGTGTGGCTGGTGCTGGCCCTGCGCCGCGCCGAGCGCCTGTACCTGCGCTACGAGAACGAAGCGCTCCACGCCATCGAAGCCTTCGCCGGCGAACGCATCACCCTGGCGCATCTCGACCTGGCGCACGCGCGCTTCGAGCTGGCCTGCGCCCGCCGCGCCGTGTGGCGCGCCCGCGCACAGCTCGCCGGCATCCCCGCCGCGGTCAGCCCCTCGCCTCTCGCCCCGAGCCCCTCGAAAACCACCTGGCCGGCCTCCGGCTCCGGGAGGATTCAATGAGCGTTCGCGCCGCGATGGCTTCCGGGGTGGACTTCGCCGACGTGTCCAACCTGGTCACGCTCGAGCGCCTGGGCATCGTCGAGCACTGGTTCCCGCTGGACGCCGCCATGTTTTTCCTGCTGCGCGACCCGGTGCGCTGCGCCCATTGCGGCGAGGCCCATCACTTCTTCGTCAACCGCGACGGGCGCACCCGCTGCTGCTTCTGCGACGACGTCTACCGCGCCGCCTGCGCCGCCCTGAAGGAGTCGCCCTGATGCCGCGCCGGCGCACCGACCCCATCTGGCAGGCTACGCAGCGTAACCGCCGCGCCGTTCTGGAAGCCCGCGCCCAGCGCGAGCGCGCCGCCAAGCGGCTCGAGTGGATGGTCGTCCATCTGGTGGACCTCATCCTCCGCCCGGACGCGCCGCGCCACCGCCGCCTGGGCATCCGCGCGCGCACCCGCACGGAGTACTCCGCGAAGTGGGCTGCGCAGAAGCGCGCCGGCAGCAAGTCCTTCCGCCTGGCCGAGGCCGCGCGCTGCGCGGGCTACCGCCAGCGCCACCCGCGCAAGGCGAAGCGCGCCCGCCAGCGCTGGCGTCGGGGCCACCGGCGGCACTTGCGCGCCTACAACCGGCGCTACAGCGCGGAGTGTTTCCCGCTGCGCGTGTGCTTCTTCTGCCGCGCGAAGTTCGTCCACGGCAGCCACGCCGGGCGGCGCGGCTGCGCCGGGCGCGACCGTTGCGGCCTGATCGAGCGCGTGGTGAACGGCCGCCCGCGCCAAGTCTTCCATTGCGGAGAATGCTGATGCCGACGACGCCTCGCGCCTGGACAAAACGCGACGAGCGGCGACTGCGCGCGCTGTATCCGACGCACCGCCAGAAGGAGTGCGCGGCGGCGCTCCAGCGAACAGCGAAAGCCATCGCCAGCCGCGCCAAGCTCCTGGGCCTTCGCCGCATTCGCGACTGCCACCGATGGACCGCGGCCGAAGTTCACGAGCTGCGCGCCATCTATCCAAACTCGCCGACGCGTGAGGTCGCCAGGCGGATGGGTGTTTCGGTTCACCAGGTGAACGGGAAGCGAGCCATGCTCGGCCTCCACAAGGAAGCGGCGTATCTCGCCGGGCCCTACAAAAAACTGCTCGCCGGCCTAGGCAATGGCATCCGGCACCGCTTCCCTAAAGGCCACGTCCCCGCGAACAAAGGCCTGCGCCGACCGGGGTGGTTCGCCGGCCGCACGCAATTCCAGAAGGGCCAGCGGCCGCGCAACACGCTTCCCGTAGGCACAGTGATGCCCAATAGCGCTGGTTACATGCGCATCAAAATCAGCGATGCGCCCGAGCCGTCCCACGCCAAGGGAGCGAACAGCCGGAACTGGGAGTTCGTCCACCGGCGCGTGTGGGAGGCCGCGCACGGCCCGATCCCCAAGGGGCACCGCATATGGTGGAAAGACCGCAACCACGGGAACTGCGCCCTCGAAAACTTGGAGCTGCTCAGCGACGCCGAACACATGCGCCGCACCACCATCCACAATCTGCCGCCGGACCTGAAGAAGGCCTGCCAGGCCCTCGGCGCGGTGCGGCGGAAGCTCACCCTGATTCGCAAGAAAGGAGCCCGCGATGCCCAAGAACAAGTTGCAAGATCTGCGTGACCACCTTTTCGAGACCCTCGAAAAACTGAAAGACGAAGAGCAGCCGATGGAAGTCGAGCGTGCGCGGGCCGTTGCGGAAGTCAGCCACGCCATCATCAACACGGCCAAGCTCGAATTGCGCTGGCTGGAGCTTAAGGGCCAGGAGGCCGAGAGCGAGTTCCTCGCCCCCAAGCAATTGCCGTGCGTCCCGAAATCAGTGACGCCGATGAAAAAACTCGGATAGATCGGGGGCGCTGCAGTGAGGCTCTTGACTTTGACCAACGCCGTCCAGCTCCGGTTGCCGGCCGCCGCGGCCACTCGCGTGGCCAACGCCGCGGCCACTCGCGTGGCCAACGCCAATGCCCAGCGCGAGGCGCTCGCCGAGAAGACCCTGCGCGTGATGACCGGCCTGGGCTGGCGGCCGCCTACGCCGCTCGAAGCCGCCGTGCTGCCGCTGCTCCGCCCCGGCCGCGCTGCCGCGCTCTCCATCCGCGCCATCCAGGAGCGCATCGGGCCCTTCGGCGACGAAGGCCGCTTCGCCGATGCCCGCGAGATCAAGGAAGCCGTCTCGCGCCTGGTCACCGACTTCGCCATGCCCATCGGCGGCGCGCGCGGCCACGACCAGGAGTGCCCCGCCGCCGGCCCTCGTCTCTCGCCATCTCGCCACTGCCGCTGCGGCGGCCCCGGCTACTTCCTGGTGCTCACGCCCGAGGATGCCGAGCTGGCCGCGCGCCCGCTCATCGCCGAGCTGCGCTCGCTCAGTCGCCGCGTCCGCGCCCTGGCCGGCAAAAAGGAGCTGGCCCGCCTCTTCGGCCAGATCCAGCTCTCGCTCGACGAAGCGGAGGGGTCCGGGGGCAGGGGAGAGGGCTCCGGGGAGGCCGCATGAGCACCAAGCCGCTGCGCATCCGGCCGTTCCCAGGCTTCGCGACAGCCTGGACGCGCACCTCTCCCCATGAAGGCGAACCCGACTGCCTCTGCGCCTTTTGCGGCACGGTCATCGGCGTGCCCGACGACGATCCGCGCCTGGAGGATCATGACGAGGAGTGCCCCGGCTGCGAACTGTGCGACGGCGCCATCCGCCTGTGGCGGGGCGAAGGCGACGCGATGGAGGAGATTCGGTTCCACACCGCGTGTTTCCAGATGTGCGTGGAGGCCGCATGACGAGAGTCGTCCACCACAAGGTGTTTGGCCCGCTGGAGACGTACCAGACCGCCGAGCCTTGTCCCAACCCGAGCTGCGGCCGGGCCATGCGTCTCCTGTACTCGAAACAGCGCGGCCTGGCCTATTGGCGCTGCGACAACTGCCACGGCGTGGTTTGGGCCGAAGGGATGCGTGCCATTGCCAGCGACCTCTTGCGCGAGCAGTTTGTTCAGCCCGGAGGTGCCGCGTGAGCGAGCACTACACCAGGAACACCGAATCGGTCACCCGCTGGTGCAACCGCTGCGGCCGCCCCACGCAGCACCTGGTCAGCGCCGGGCGCGTGGGCCGCTGCGAAAACGACCACCACCCGGCAACGCCGGGCAAGCCCCCGCGCGCCAACATCCCGCCGCTGCAGCAGCCCGGCCTTTTCGCCGGCGCCCTCGCGCCCCAACTGAGCGAATCGCTCCAGGCCACGGCGTTGCGCGAGCTGGCCGGCGCGGTGTGCGTCTGCGGCTCGGCCAAGCGCCGCGCGCAATCCTTCTGCGGCCCGTGCTACTACGCGCTGCCCGTGCCCGTGCGCAACAGCCTGTGGGCGATCTTCTCCCAGGGCTATGCCGTGAACTACGACGCCGCCAAAGACTGGCTGCGCCACAACACCAACCGTCTCGACCAACGGAGGCCCGCGTAATGGCCAAGCGAATGTACGCAATCGAAGTCGTCTGGAGCGACGGCTCTAGGGAGCTCTTGAGGGAAGGCGACCACACGAAGCTTTTCCGCAGGCGAAAGGAGGCCGACGAAATGAGGGACTTCATGGCAGCGGGCACGGAAGGCGCCCAGAGCATCAGCGTCGTGCTCTACCACCTTCTGGCCGAAGGCGAGGTGGAGAAAATGTGGCGGAGCGGCGAGGCCTGGATGCAACACCAAGCGAGGCGAGGCGCACTTGTGCTGGCCCTGTGCCTCTGTGCCTCTGTGGCCAATGCCCAAACGACTTTAACCGGCACGTTCAAGACGCCGGACAACCTCACCCCGGCCGCGGCGTCGCTCGCGGTCATGGGCTGCCTCGATTCCACCAAGACCGCGCCCGCGTGCACCGGCTCCGTGCCCTTCTACGGCACGGTCAAGCTGGTGGCCAGCGACATCTCCGCCACGCCGCCCGCGCCGCGCGAGCTGACCTTCGGCGGTACCACTTTTCCGCCGCAGGCGCCCGTCGCCTACGTCAAAAGCGACGGCGCCATCATGCGCCAGGACGGCACCGCCGGCATCGTGCTCATCCCTACGAAAAACGGCGCGCTCGGCGCCGGCGCGTCGCCCGCGGGCCTGGCCTACTGCGCCACCATCAACTGGCCCCGCTCCACCGACGGCCGCCGCGCCGCCACCGTCGTCAGCGGCAAGCACCTGTGCAAGGAGATCACCCACGACACCACGGTGGACTGGGCCTCCATCGCCCCCGCCTCCATCACCACGCCGGCCACGTCCTACCAAGCGCAGGTCGAAGGCCAGGTCACCAACTGGGAGACCTGGAACGTCATCGCCGCCGCCAGCGTCACCAATCCTTCGAGCGGCAACGTCCGGCTGTTCTTCGACTCGTCGGACGCGAGCAAACTCAAGCGCCGCAACTCCGACGGCTCGCTCACCACCATCGAAGGCGGCGGCGGCGGCTCGAATCACAATCTGCTGAGCTCGACTCACTCGGACACTACCGCGGGCACCGGGGTGCGCGGCGACGTGATTGTGCGCGACGCCACGGCCTGGGCCCGCCTGGCCATCGGGGCGGCCAATCGCGTGATGGCCTCCGACGGGACCGACGCCGCCTGGACCGCGCTGACCGACGCGCACATCCCCGACACCATCACCGCGGCGCTGTACCTGCCGCTCACCGGCGGCACGCTCACCGGCACGCTGACCGCGCGCGCGGGCGCGACCGGCGCGGGCACCGCGCCCTTCAAGTTCCAGTCGGGCGCGCTGATGACCGCGCCGGAGAACTTCGCCCTCGAGACCGACAACACCGCGCTCTTCTTCACCAATTCCGGGGCCACGCGCAAGCAGCTGGTCTTCACCGACGGCTCCATCACCGGCAACGCCGCCACGGCCACCGCGCTCGCCGCCAACGGCGCCAACTGCTCCGGCAACAACTTCGCCCTCGGCGTGGACGCCAGCGGCGCGGCCGAATGCGCCCAGCCGGCCTTCTCCAACCTCAGCGGCACGATTGCCGTGGCCCAAACCGCGCTGACCACCGAAGGCGATTTGCTGAGCGTGGGCCCCGGCCCGGCGCTGGCCCGGCTGGGCATCGGCACGCTCGGCCAGTTCCTGCGCTCCACCGGATCCGCGCCGCAGTGGTACACCATCAGCCTCGGCGACCTAGCCACCTTCTCCTCCGCCACGCTGGCCACCCAGCTCACCGACGAGACCGGCTCCGGCGTCGCCGTCTTCTCCACCTCGCCATCGTTCACCACTGGCGTCACCATCAGCGGCGGCACGCAGACCACGGACGTGAAGCCATTTGACCTCTCGTGGACGCAGAACGCCGGGGGCGTGCTCTTCACCGGGCCGACCTTCGCCACCACGGCGACGGCCGCGGCCAGCGGTTCGCGCGCATTTACCGTCAGCGTCGACGGCAACCCGCGCTTCGCCATCCTCTCCAAGGGTCCGTTCAGCAGCGCGCACGGGTCGCCCATTTTCACCGCGCCCACTAACTGGAGCGCCTCCTCGCCGCTGCTGAACACGTTCTTTATCGAATGGGGCGGCGGTTCGCCCATCTGGCATTGCCAACTGGACGGGACCAACTGGACCAAGTGCATCTACCAGTGGGAAGTGCAGGGCGTGACCAATGCCACCATCATGCGCGGCGGGCTGTACGGAAACCGCAACAGCGGCGCGCTGGGCGGCGACCAGGGCGCGAATGTCCGCGTCATGTGGTCGAACTCGACCTCGCAAACGGTGGGTATGGTGGGCCTGGGAGAGATTGCTCACGCCACGCTGGACGCCTCCGGGCTCACCCTGCTGGTGCTTGACGGCACCGCCGGCCACTCCACCACCGCCGGCATCCGCGCCGGCGACACCCAGGTTGCTGACCTGCTCCAGGCGCAGAACAACTCCGGCGCCGTGCTCAGCGGCATCGACGCCAGCGGGAACCTCTTTGTCGACAACCAGCTCACCCTGCGCCTCTACGAACTGAACGCCAACGGCGCGAACTACATCGAGCTGCGCGGCTCCGCCTCGCGCTCGGCCAACTACACGCTCACCTGGGCGGTCACCGGCGATTGTACCGGCAACACCAACGGCGGCGCGCTGACCGTCAACTCCTCGAACGAGATCGTTTGCTCCGACGACGACGGCGGCGCGGGCGGCGGCGGCGACAACATCACCGTGAACGGCACAGCGGCCACCGACGCCGACTTCGACGACGCCACGCCCGCTGCGGCCACCGACGGGCTCAACGTGAAATGGCAAAAAGACACCGGCACGCCCAACAACATTTCCGCCTACGTGCTCATGACCAGCATCACCAAGGTCGGCACCATCACCGCTGGCGTATGGACGGGCACCGATATCGCCGTGGCCGATGGCGGTACCGGGGCCAGCACCGCCACCGCTGCCCGCGCCAATCTGGGCGTGCGCTACGGCATGGCTTTTGGCCTGACCACCACCTTCAACCCGGCCGATGCCACCACCTACTACCAGGGCTCCGGCGATACCCCCGACGGCGACGTCGGCGACAACAACCGCCACCGCGCCATCGTCCCGGTGGCCGGCACCATCGAGCGCGTGTGCCTGCTGGTCCGCGTCGCGGGAACCGCTGGGAGCAACGAGACGGTCACCGCGGTGCTGCGCAAGAACGGCACCACGGATTCCACCGAGTCCATCTCCATGACCTGGGACGCGGCTAACCCTGCCGTAGCCTGCGTCAACCTGACCACGACGTTTACCGTCGCGCAGGACGACCGCATTTCCCTGAAAATCACCACCCCGACCTGGAGCACCAACCCGACCAATGTGTCCACGCGCTGGAGCGTGAAGATTCTGCAAGACCAGTAGGAAAAAAAAGGAGGACGAACGATGAGAAAGGCAATCGTAGCAACCGCCGCAGTGCTGGCCATGCTCGCCAGCGCCTACGTCGGAGTGGTCCTGGCGCGGGCCCCGCTGCCCCAGCGCAGCGTCGCCGAACTGCCCGCCGGCTACATCGAGCCCAGCGCCAGCTTCCTCCGCGAGTACGCGGAGATCAAGCGCCTCGAAGAAGACCTTAAGCAGCGGGCCACCGCCTGGGGCCAGACCATCCCCAAGACGCTGTGCGGCACGCCGCCGGGCCCGTGCTTCTTCGACCAGCAGATGCTGGCCTTCCGGCCCTTCACCGACGAGGAGCGCAAGCGCGCCGGCCTGGCGCCGGCCCCGGCCGCCTCAGGGCCCGCGCCCAATCCGTCGGGGCCGCCGGACGCGAAATAACGCCAGCTCCTGAGGGGATCGAATGCCACGGGTCTGCGTGAGACTGGGCTGCGGAGTCGAGCTGCTCAACAAGAGGGGACGGGCCGACTTTTCGCGGCGGCGCTTTTGTTCCAGGGAGTGCCGCCTGGCCGACGCCCTGGAACGCCTGCATCACCGTCGCGCCAAGCGCAAGCCCCGCTGAAAAAGGAGCGCCCTGGAAGCGAGGAAACGATGAAACGACGGACGCCGGAGAAGGCAGCGGGCAGCGCTCAGGGCTCAGCGGTCAGCAGCCGGAGCCCGGCGGTGGTAACATTTCGTGATTTTAGGCTTGACACGGAGGTTAATCGTGAGTACCCTAACCACAATTCAGGCAGCCGAGCGGCTGGGCGTGCACAAAAACACCCTGCTGCGTTGGATACGCGACGGGCTCCTGGAGGAGGTGAAGCGTGTCACGAAGCAAGGGACGTCTTGGCGTGTCTGGACACAGGCGGACATTGCCCGCGCCTGCGCCCTCAAAGAGAAGCTCAAACCGGGGCCGCGACCCAATGCTGGCGCCAGGGAAGATACGAAGGCCGGCGTCGGTCCGCGATCCCGACCTCAGCTTCGTCGATCTCGAAAGCCCCGTCGTTAAGAAGCTCCGCATTCACCCGCTCATCCAGGACAAAGCCGTCAAGGCTGCCGCTCTTGGGCAACTCATCGCTGAACTCACCGTTCTTCGCGACCGGTTCGATGAGGACTCGCGCGAAGAACTTAACCGCATCGTTCAGGGCAAAGACCCCTGGAGCGATCCCGTTTGAAGATCCGCGTGAGCGAACGGGGGCCGGGCTTGTTGTTGTGGCCCGGCCCTCTTCCGCATTTCAAGGAGGCAAAGTGAAGCGTTCCGCTGAAGAGGCCGAAGTCATCGTCCGCCTCGATTACTTGACGAAGGTTGCCCGCATCACCATCAACCAGTGGCCGGCGATGGCCCGGAAGATGCGCCGGCGTTACGGCCAACCGAACCGCGAAAGCGGGCCGATGATCGAACGTTGGGAGGTGCCCATGGCCGCCATCAGTTTCCGGGCGGCGAAGCCCCACGCCAAAGCGAAGAAGGCGGCCTGATGCCCTTTCGCTGCCGGTGGTGCGGCAACTTCATCACGAAGCCGGATGGCTCTCCGGATTATCGAACGCAGTTCCACCCCGGCCCTTGCCGGCGAGCCGCGAGCGCCGACCGTGTCCAGGCCCGGCGCAACGCTGTTCGTGGGAAGCGGTGCCACGTCTGCCGGCAACTGGTCCCGGCCAATTTGGGGGAGCCCCTAAAACGCGTGGTTCAGGTGAACCACGCGGCCGTAGACGCAGTTACAGAGCCTGACGTGCCCGGCAAGGGGGGTGAGTGCCTGACGCCCTGATCACGCCGCGCCAGCTTCGCCGGCTGCAAACGCTGTGGGGGCTGCTCGCCGCGAAGGAAGGGCTCGACCCGAAGTCGCGCGAGCCGCGCCTGGCATGGTGCGGCGCGGCGCTCGGCCACTATGTGGAATCGTTCAAGCTGCTCACCGCGGCCGACGCCAGGGCGCTGATCGACAAGATGCAAGCCTGCCTGCCGCCCGAGCTGATCCAGCGCCGCCGGCGTTCGCGCGAACGCGCCCGCGCCGCCGGCACGGAAGGTCGCCGTCTCGCCCCTGGCCGCTCGTCCCGCGCCCCTGCCTCATTGCCCGACGCGCAGACGCTCGACCTGGTGCGCCGCGAGCGCGACGCCCTGGGCTGGTCGCAGGAGCGCCTCGAGGCCTTCCTCCGCTCGCGCACCTCCCCCACGCGCGGCCGCGCCCCCGTCACCCTGGCCGACTGGAACCGCGTCCTCTGGGCCCTGCGCGGCATCCACCGCCGCCAAGCCAAGGCCACTCTCACCGCCCCGAAAGATTCGGGGCCGGCGCCGACGCAGAGCGCAGAGGAGAGCCACGCATGACCAAAAGCGCCGTGGCCACCGAAACGGTGTGGATCTCCGTCGCCGCGGCCGCGCGCATCTTGGAGAAGACGCCCGCGATGGTGCGCGTGTACATCGCCGAGGGGCGGCTGCGCGCGCGTTGGGGTCCGCTCGGCGGGCGCACCGAGATCCTCACCCTCGCCGACATCAACCGCTGCTGCTGGGCCCTGAAGGCCATCCTCCAGCGCAAAGCGAAAACGAATCTCCCCGCCCACGGGAGGCCGACCCACGCAGAGGAGAGCCACGCATGATCGAGTTGCGCAAGGCGCTGTACCGCTACGACGAGACGGCCAACCTCCTCTCCGTCTCGCGCCGCACCATCACCCGCGAGGTCGAGGCAGGCAAGCTGGACGTGGTTTTCGTGCGCAATCGCCCCCGGATCACCGCCGACTCCATCCGGCGCTACATCGAGGAAAAAGTCCGCGAAGCGGCCAACGCGGCGGCCCGCCGCTAAAAAAACGTGCCACAGGGTGCCACAGCGTGCCAGTGAGGTTTCCGGGCAGGACTTTACTTGTCGCACAATCCGGGTCGGACATGGGCGCGCCAGCCGCGCTCGTGAATCCCGGTGTCCATGACTCCGGGCAAAAGCCGCGGCTGGCCCTCCCCTCCTAGCCGTGAATGCCGGAACCTCGCGAATCCCTGGTGCAACTGGCGCGCCTCAAGGCCGCGCAATTCTCTCTAGACCCGGCGCTGGTGTGCGCGGTGGTCGAGCAGGAGTCGGGCTGGGTGCCGTGGGCGTGGAACCCGGAGCCGCGCTACCGCCACATCGTGAACGTCAAGAATGGCCTGCCCTTCCGGACGCTGACCCCGGAGGAAATGCGGAGCGAGGAGCCGCCCGCGGACTTTTCTTGTCCACCGGGCGTGGATCGCGACACCGAATGGTGGGGCCAGCAAGCGAGCTGGGGCCTGATGCAGGTGATGGGCGCCGTGGCGCGGGAGCGCGGCTTCAAGGGCCGCTTTCTTTCGGAGCTGTGCGAGCCCGGTCTAGGCCTCGAGGTGGGCTGCGAGTACCTGGCACACCGGCTGACCAGGGCGCACAACGATACGCGCGCGGCTCTGCTGCGCTGGAATGGCGGCGGCAACCCGCGCTACCCCGAGGAAGTGCTGGCGCGCATGGCGCGCTACGCCGCCACCACGACTGGAGGGCCGCAGCGATGAGCCACGACAAAACGACTGGCGCACGGCGGGACGGCTTCTGTGGAGGCTGCCGCACCGGGGAAGGCAGGAAGCTGGCGCGACTTGCATCCCTCGCCGCGGTCCTCCTGATTGCGCTGGGCACCATGGCGCCGTCCTGCTCGAACTGGGAGCTGACCGCGTACCGCACGCTGGCCACCGCCCAGGTGACCTACGAGAACACCTACACGGCCATCGTGGTGCTCCACCGCCAGGGCGCCATCACCGACGCGCAACTGGCGCGCTCGCGCGCCGTGGCCGACCGCATCTATGCCCTGGGACGCAGCGCCACCGGGCTGCTGGTGAGCTACAAGACGGTGGCCGATGCGCCCACCCGCGCGCGCATCAACGCGGCGCTCGCCGAGCTGCCCAAGCTGGTGCTCGAACTCGAAGCGCTGATCACCTCGTTCCGCCAGTCGCCGCCGGGTGGCGCAGGCTATCAGCCTGCGCTCTTCGCGCCAAAGGTCGACGCGCAGCTCGGCGGCATCGAGCAACGCTTGGACGTTTTTTGCAGCGCCGGCTTCCAGCCGGCCTGCCAACGAAATACCCAACCGACGATGAGCGAAACGAAGCGCGTCGGGGCCCTCGCCCACCGGGCCCTGGCAAGTGGGGCCCCGGCCGCTTCCCGGAGGACCGCATGGGCGAAATGACCCGCGAAAAATTGATCGTGCTGCTCAGCGGGCAGGCGCTCGCCGCCATCCTCCAGGGCATCGCGGCGTTCGAGCGCGTGCAGGGGCGCGTGCCCACACTGGCCGAGTGGCAGGAATTGCAGGCGGGCTGGAAGTCGCCCGACGAGATCGAGCGCGAAGTCCGCGCCGGCCTTGCCGGCGGGGGCTAAGGAGAGACGCGTGCGCGAGTTCACCACCTGGCTGCACGACAAGTGGGGCGACATCGTCGGAGCGCTGGTCCTCTTTGTCGGCATCGGCATCGCCGTGTGGGGCGCGCTGGCGGCCAACGAGAAGCTCTTCCTGCTGGGCTCGGGGACGCTGATCCCGCTGGGCTCGGCCTGGCTGAAGCTGAAGAGCGGCGTGCCGGCCAGCGGCGCGGCCGCGCCTCCGAACGGGGAGGCCCCGAAGTGACCACCGAGCGCAACGGCGCGCAGCAGTCCTGGGGCGATGCAGGGAAGGCCGCGCTTTCGAAGCTGGCGATGGGCGCTGGCGGCGGTCTCGCGGTTACGTTCCTCTTCTGGATCGCGAACCAGCCCGAGCGCGTTTTCGCGCTGGCCGAAAAGTGGGGCCCGTGGACGGTGTTGGTGTTCGCGGCGCTGTTCATGCATGAGCGGCGGCGCAACCAGGAGTTGAGGCTGATGCGCGGGCACGTTGCCGCGCAAGAGCACATGGCGGCAGCCATCACTCGCGGCGCAGTGGCCCAGGAGCAGACCGGGGAGGCGCTGCGCAGCCTGGCGGGGTCGGTGGGGATGATCGCGCAATCGCAGGGCGACGCGCTCGAAGCCATCAAGGCGTCGCTCGGTTCGTTGCACGGCAAGGTGGACGAGATGCGGAGTCACGGGTGAGCGAAAAGCACACAGCGCGTCGCGCGGAGAAGGAGGCGCACCGCGCGGCCATCATCCGGCTGCTGGTGCCGGTCTATCCCCAAGGCCTGACTTTCAGCGGGCTGCAGCAGGCGCTGATGATCGAAGGCCGGTCGCTGACGAGCGAGGAGATCAATTTCCAGCTCGCCTATCTCGAGGAAGGCGGCTACGTGAAGCTCGAGCGCGAAACGCGCCGGCGCAAAACGATTGTGCTGGGCGCGGCCGCCACGCGCAAGGCCGTGGACCTGCTCGACGGGCGCATCGCGGAGGACCCGGGCATCGCGCTGTGAGTGCGTCGCGCACGGCGCCAGAAAAAATGAATGACTCAACCGAAACAACGCAAGCGGCACCGCCGGGCCGGAGAGAAGCAGCGGCACCGGATGCCCTTCAAGCTCGATGCGCTTCCGCAGAAGGCGCAGCAGGCGGTGCTCGATGCGCGCGAGGGGCGATGCGTCTGCAACGGGCCGCGGCCCCACTCTCATACGTGGGAGGAAACCGCGGCGCTGGCTTCGCGCGTCGCCGGCACGAACATTTCGGCGATGGCGGCGCACCGCTGGTACGACGTCCGGCACGAACAGCGCCGCGCGGAAACGCTGGCGCGCAACGAGAAAGTGCAGGAGCTGGTCGCGATGTTCGAGCGGCTCGGGCTCAAGAACTTGCCCGCGGCGACTCTGAACGCGCTGGCCGGCGAATCGTTTGCGCTGGCCGAAGCGGGATCGCCCGCGGAGAAGCTGGCGGCGCTGGGCAATTTGCTGGCTCTGCAGTCCGGGCTGATGAAGGCCCAGGCCAGCCGGGAAAAGGTCGAGCTGGAGCGCGAGAAGCTGGAAGCGCGGCGCGCGGCCAGCGAGGCGACCTCGCCGCGTGAGGTGTACCTAGCCGCGACCGAGGAGTTGCTGAAGAAGTTGCGCACCCGCAAGGCTGTGCGCGAGGTGCTGGACCCGATCCAGAAGGACTTGATCGAGGAGCTGAGCCGAAGTGCAGAGTCGTTCGCAAAGCGGATCGAAGCGCGGCAGGCTTGAGGAAGCACGCGCGCGGCTGGCGAAGCTCTTCGCCGGCGCGCCGGCCCAGCAAGCCGCAGCGGCGGAGCTATCTGCTGAGGAGCGGCTGCGCGCCGCCTGGGACCTGGCGCTGGCCATCGGGGAATTCGCGCAGACGTACCTGCCGCACTACCTGGTGGACCAGGAGACCGGGCAGCCCATCGAGCCCGCGGAGTTTCACCGCGAACTTTACCAGCTTGTGCTCACCGAGCAGCGCCTGGCTGTGGCCGCGCCGCGCGAACACGCCAAGTCCACAATCCTCTTTATCTTCGTGACCTACTGCGTTTGCTACAAACTCCGCCGCTTTGTCGTGTACATCTCCGACACCGAGGCCCAGGCCATTCTCCAGCTCAACGCCGTGAAGTCGGAGCTCGAAACCAACGACAAGCTGCGCCAGGACTTCGGCGACCTGGTGGACGACCGCAAGTGGGGCGAGCGCGACATTGAGACGTCCACCGGCATCCGGCTCTCCGCGCGCGGGGCCGGCCAGTCGCTGCGCGGCCTGCGCAAGCGGCAGTTCCGGCCCGACCTGGTGATCTGCGACGACCTCGAGGAAGACGAGGCGGTGGATTCGCCGGAGCGGCGCGAGAAGCTGGAGCGCTGGTTCAAGCGCACCGTCATGAACCTGGGCAAGAACTGCCAGATCATCGTCGTCGGCACCATCTTGCATTACGACTCGCTGCTGGCTCACCTCACGAGCGAGGAACACTTCCCGACGTTCGTCAAGCGCTTCTATGTGGCGGTGGATGACGACTGGTCGCTCGAGTCGGTGCTGTGGCCCGGCAAGTGGTCCCTGGAAGCGCTGAAGGCAAAGGCGGCCGACATCGGCCTCGTGGATTTCGACCAGGAGTTCCGCAACCGTCCCATCAACGCAGCTACGCAGGTGTTCCGCGAGGACTGGGTGAAGCAGCACGCGTTCACCTGGGACGAGATCCGCGGGATGGCGATGATGAAGATTATGGCCGTAGACCCGGCCATCAGCGTCAAGCAGAAAGCGGACTTCTTCGGCCGCGTCCTGATCGGAATCGTGGGCACGGGGCACATTCTTGTGTTGCGCGGGGAACAGCACAAGATTCCGTTCACGGAGCAGGTCAAGCTGCTGCTGGCCAAGTACGACGCCGAGCAACCGGAATGGATCGGCATCGAGTCCGTCGCCTACCAGAAGGCGCTCAAGCAACGCATGGACGAGGTGAGCCGGGAGACGGGCCGCTATATCGCCATCGTCGAAGTGGACACCAAGGGCATCGACAAGTTCGCGCGCATTTCGACGATGGGCCCGCTGGTTGAAAACGGAACCATCCGTTTCTGCCTCGACGGCACGCAGGACACGCTCCTGAAGCAACTCTACTTCCTCGGCAAGATGAAGGACGACGTCGCCGACGCGCTGGAAATCGCCGTGCGCGTGGCCCGGGAAAAGCGCTTCAGCAAGCCAGCCTTGGCCAGCGAGGAAGCGCCGCCAGGGACCTACGGGCCCGAGCGGCGGGGATTGCTTCGCGGGAGGGCGGCATGAGCGAAGCGCGCCTGACCGCGTATGAACGGGCCGAGAAGTCCTGCGCGCTGGCCACGCGAAAGACCAAGGCGAAACAGCAGCTCGCGGCGTCGATGGCGGCGAGCAAAACGGAGTTGGCCGCTAAGGCCGCGTTGAGCCCGGCACTTTTCGCCTTGGGCGCGGGCACAGACGAGCAGGGTTTCCGGCGCATCGGCGGGCACAACACGCTGCGCGAGCTGAACCCGGCGATGCAGCGCCGGATGCAGGACGTGTGCTTCTACCTTTCGGTGTGCACGCCTTTCGGCGAGGGCATCATCCGCGTGCTCACCGACTACGTGGTGGGTGAGGGCTTTCAGCTCGTCGCGGAGCACCCGGACCTGCAGGTGTACCTCGACACTTTCTCGCGCGATCCGGTGAACAACCTGGCGGCGAACCTCCCGCAGTTCTGGCGGGAGCTGATGATCTTCGGCGACCAGTGCCTGCCCGCCGTGGAAAACCCTGTGGACGGGTTTGTGCGCCTGGGCACGGTGGATGCCGGCGACATCGAGGCGGTTGAGTTCGGGACGCTAGTCACCGGCAACCCGGCGCTGCGCCCCGTCTCGCTGCCGGTGAACGTAAAGCTCGTGGACCTGCCGGGCCAGCCCGGCGCGCGCCTGCGCATCGCGCAGACCGAGAAAGTGATGGTGAGCGCGCGGGAGTACGACGGGACGTGCTTCTACTTCGCCATCAACCAGGTGCGCGCGGCCTCGCGCGGCATCAGCGAGCTCTTCGTGCTGGCCGACTGGTCGGACGTGTTCGACCAGATGATCATGGACTTCGCCGACCGCGTGCGGTTCCTGAACGCGTTCGTGTGGAACTACACCTTGAACGGGGCCGACGACAAGAAGGTGAACGATTACCTGGCCTACCTGCGCAAGAACCCGCCGAAGCAGGGCGGCTTCCAGGTGCACAACGACTCGGTGAAGATCGAAACCCTGACGCCGGATTTCAAGGGCGCGGACATGAGCGAGGTCGCCAAGCTGATGAAGGCCTACGGTCCGGGCGCGAAGGGATTGCCGCCGTGGTTCTTCGGGGACCCGATGGACGCGAACCGCGCGGCCAACGAAGTGATGGAAGGGCCCAGCGGGAAGATGCTCACGAACAAGCAGGGCTTTTTCAAGCGGTGCGTGGTTTCCGTGGCGGACTACGCCATCGACCGCGCTGTAGCGCGCGGCACGCTGCTCCCGTCCATCCCGCGCGCCTACAAAGTGGTGACGCCGGACATCAGCGTGAAGGATATGCAGAAGTCGTCGGCGACCCTGCAGAGCGTCGGCAACTCGCTGGGTGTGGCGCAAGACCGCGGGTGGATTCGGGCGGAAACGGCCGCGCGCGCTTACCACCTGGCTCTGGGCCAGATCGGCGTCGAGGTGGATTCGCAGCGCGAGTTCCGGGAGGCCCAGACAGAGAAGGCCGACCGGGACGCGCGCGAGCAGGATGCGCTGGCCGAGCAGGCCGAGCTGGCGCGCGCTCTGGAGGCGGAACGGAGGCCGGTGCAGTAATGGCCAACCTGCAATTCTCGGCGAAGGTGCGGGAGCTGATCCGGCAGTCGCGTCAGATCGAAGCGCCGGCGCGCCGGCGCATCCTCGAGCTGCTGGACGAGGCGCGCAAACGCATCGCCGGCGAGCTGGCCGGGATGGACCCGCTGCGGCCGCAGGCTGTGCAACTGCGCCAGTTGCGCAGCTCCATTGACGCGGCCTTCGAGCACTTCCGCCAGCAGGCCACCATTACGGCGCAGGCGCTCGAGCGCCAGGGCTTTGAGTTCGGCGTGAAGATCGCCGAGCAGCCGCTGGACGCCGGCGGGCTGCGCGTCCCGGTAGCCGGCCAGGGACTCACCGGCGTTTCGCGGAACACACTGCAAATCGCGCAGGACTTCACCGCCGACCTCATCAGCAATCTCTCACGGGATGCGGCCGGCAAGGTGAACGCGGCGCTGCAGCGGGCGTTCCTCGGCGGGCAAAAGCTCACGGACATCATCGAGCAGGTTGCAGAAGGCCTCGGCGGCAAAGGCCCGTTAGACATTTTCTCGAAGGTCGGCGAGCGCGCCGTGAACGTGACTATCAACGAGATCAAGCGCGGCTTCTCCATCGCAGGGCAGGCGCGGATGGAAGAGCTGGGTGAGCGCTTTCCGGAGATGCGCAAGCAGTGGCGCTGGGTGAACGTGGGGCAAGAGCCGCGCATGGACCACAGGCTGGCTCCACCCGAAGGGGCCAACGGGCAAATTCAGCGCGTGGACGAGCCGTTCCTGGTCGCCGGCGAGGAGCTGATGTTTCCGCGCGACCCGAACGGCTCTGCGGAAAACACGATCAACTGCCACTGCATTTCGGTGCCGTACTTCGACGCCGATGCGTTCAAGCCGAGCGAGCGGCAGAAGACTTTGCTGCGCGATCTGGGAATCGAAATCAGCGTGGACCGCGCTGCCTAAATCGGTCCGAGGAGGAATCATGGCACCTGAAGTTCAAACCCCGGCCCCGCCGGAGATTCTGCCCGCGCCCTTGCAGGCGCAGTGGCGCAAGACCTATGCCGAGGCGCTGGAGCAGGCCAAGGCGGACGAGCCCGATGATCCGGCGCGGCAGAAGATGCTGGCACGCCGCGAAGCCAACCGGCTGCTGCGCACCCCGAAGCTCACCAGCTACGAGGACGCGGCGGGGCTGAAGGACTGGCAGGTGATCTCCCGCGTCGAGGCGGACGGCGTTCTCAAGGGCGTCACCTTCGACGGGAAGAAGTTCCGCTTCCCGGTCCCGGCGAAGCGCGCCGGCGGCAAGCCCGCGGCCAGCTACGCCGAGCTCGAGGAACAAGCCGCCGCGAAAAGGCGCGACCACGAAGCGGCTGCCAAGGGCCAAGACGGACGCTGACGCTGCCGCCGCGCAGAAGTAGGCCCAGGAGGGCACGTTGACGCTGACCACCGACGAGCTGCGGCGGCGAATCGCTGCCGCGCTCGCTGAAAAGAAGAGCGCGCTGCTGCCGGGCGAGTTCACTGCTCGCCTGGCCGCAGCGGCTGAAGGCGACGGCTGGGTGTGGTCGGTGGTGGTCTGCAAGGCCGGCTGGGGCAACGCCCACGTCTGGGGCCCGGAGGAATACGCACGGCGGCCGCAGTACATCCCGCGCGAGGTCTTGCCGCAGATTGCGGCCGCGGTCAACGGGGCGCGCTTCCGCCGGCGGCACCCGCTGGAAGATGAGGGCGATGGCGAGGGCATCCCCGACCTGGTCGCGGGCTGGGTGGACAACGCACGCGTCGTTGGCGACGAGGTGCACGCCGACGTCCACCTGCTGCCTACGGAAACAGAGATCCGCGCGCGACTGCTGGCCCTTCGCGAGGCCGGCCAGATGGGCCTGTTCAACGTTTCGCTGCTCACCTACTTCCGCGGCCGCGCCGACCGAATCGAAGGGCGCGATGCGCTGGTGATCGAGCGCATCCACAAGGTGATCGCTCTCGATATGTGCGCCGAACCCGGATGGGGCGGCAAGTTCTTGGAGACGCGGCTGGCCGCGTCTCTGCGAGATTTCCCCGACGCTCTCGGGGAAGAAAACGGCACGCCGGTCAACGGCGCTGACCGAAACAAGGGAGGGACGATGAAGCAACGCATTTTGGCATTGCTCGCAGTGCTGGCATCGTTCGCCTCGGACCGCGCCGCACAGCTCCAGGCGGGGCTGGACAGCGTGCCCGAGGCGGAGCTGCCCAAGCGCTTCGAGCAGGTGGTGGACGCTTTCGTCGAATGCTCGAACGGAGCCTTCGCGCATGCCAACACCGGAAAGGGCCAGGACCCCGAGCTGATCAAGCGGGTGCACGAAGCGCTCGCCAAGCTGGGCGAACTGCTCAAGCAGGGCGGCGGCGGCGAAGAGTTCCTGGCGAAGGCGAACGCGGCCCTCGACGAGGCCAAGCGCATCCAGTTCGGCAACGTGCTGGACGCGCGACTGAAGGCCGCCGCGCTTCCGGAGGAAGCCGAAACCATCGTGCGCGGGCACTTCAAGGACCGCGTCGCCGACGAAAAGGCGGTAGACGCGGAGATTGCCGTGGTGAAGGCGGCTTTCGCGAAGTACAGCCAGATCGGGCGCGTCAGCGACGCTTCGCCAGTCACGATGGGCCTCGACACCCAGGAGAAGCTGCAGCTCGCGATGGACGGGATGATGGGCGTGAAGGCGGCGCAGGGCAAGGGTGTGCCGGCTTTCCGCGGCATCCAGGAAGCGTTCATCGAGATCACCGGCAGCCGCGACTTCGCCGGCATCGCGTCGGGCGGGTTGTATCGCGTACGAGCGGCGATCACCACGGCGTCGCTGCCGCAGATCCTGCTCAACTCGATGACCAAGCGGTTGCTCCAGGACTACATGGCCATCGGGTGGAAGGGTTTGGACCGCCTGGTCCGGTTCGTGGGCGTCACCGACTTCAAGACGCAGGACCGCGTGCGGCTCGGGTACTTCCCGGACCTCGCGACCGTGGCTGAGGACGCTGGGTACGTGGAAATCGCCAATCCCACGGACGAGAAGATCAGCTACGCCGTGTCGAAGAAGGGCAACCTCTTCACGCTGACCGAAGAGACCATCCGCAACGACGATACGGGCAAGCTGCGCTCGATCCCGGAACGCCTGGCGCGCGCCGCGATCCGCACCGCCAAGCAGGCGGTGACGGACAAGCTGATTACGCCCGGCAACTACGACCCGGACGGCGTGGCGGTGTTCCACGCGACCCACGGCAACCTGGGCTCGGTGGCGCTTTCGGCCGCCGAGCTCGATGCGCGCGAGGTGGCGATCTTCGGCCAGACTGAACCGGACTCCGGGAAGAAGCTCGGCTTCCGGATCAACTACATCGTCGTGCCGATCAACCTGGACTCGACGGCGCGGCAAATCAACAACAACGACGAGGCCTCGAACAACTGGGCCGGCCGCTTCGGCGCGGTGGGCGAGCAGTATCCGGGCGGCATCATCGTCGACGAGCAGCTCGCCGACACCAATGACTGGTACTACGGCACCGACGAAGCGCCGCCGCTGGAAATGGGCGTGCTCGACGGCGCTGACGGCCAGCCGCCCGTGCCGCAAATCCTCCTGGCCAACGACCCCACCGTGGGCCAGCAGTTCACGAACGACCGCGCGCAGTACAAGGTGCGCACGGTGTTCGGTCTGGACTGGATCGACTTCCGCGGCATCGGCAAGAACGTCGTGGCGTAGTTGTCGTGACGCCAAGGTGAAACCCGGGCCCCGGCCCGATGAAGAATCGGGCCGGGCGAGCTCCAACAAGGAGGGAGCCAAATGCCGAGAGAGAGAATCCGCCGGTTCAGCGTGGCCTACCCGATTGGGGACGGCAACCTGGCCGCCGGCGTTGACAAGTTCATTCACGTCGTGCGCTTCCGGTGCCGGCTGCTGGAAGTGACGCTGTCGTTGCGAACCACGGGCGGCACGTCGGGGAACACGGACGTGGACGTGAACAGGGACGGATCGAGCATCCTGACAGCGCCGGGCCTGCGCATCGCGCAAGGAGCGGCCACCAAGCACGTCACGGCCGCGCCGGCGGCCGCAGCGGGACACCCCAGCGGCCTGGACTGCGCTCCGGGCCAAACGATCAGCGGCGACATTGACGCCATCCCGGGGACTGCTTCCACGGGCGGCGTGGTGACGCTGCATTTCGCGGTGACCGACTGAAGGACGGGGCTCCGCGCCGGGCGGGGCCCCGAAAGATTAGGACGCGATGCCGACGCTTGAACAATTCCAGCAGCGCGTGGACAAGGTCGTCCAGGACGCGGGGGCCCTGCTGGTTGCCGACGCGCGCGACGCCTTCATCGAGCAGGCCATCACCCAGCGCTATTCGAAGGACCGGCCCATCGAGAAGGTCACCGACGTGAACGGCAACGGCACCGCGCTCGTGGCGGTGCCTTCCGGCTGGGAGGACGGCTTCTCGCGCCTTGATGACAGCGAGGGCATCGAGTACCCGAACGGCAATGTGCCGCCGACTCACCTCGAAGCCGACGAGTGGCGGATGTACCGCGAGCCGGGCGCGCTGAAGATCATGCTGCTGGCGGCGAAGCCCACAGCGAGCGAAGTCATCCGGCTGAAGTGGACCGCGCGCCACTCCGCCGATGGGACCACTGTGCCGGCGCACGACTTCGAGGCGGTGGCCGACTACGCCGCGTCGCTGGCCTTTGCGGCGCTGGCCGCGAAGCACGCGCAGACCGGCGACGCGACGCTCTCCGCGGACACGGTGAACTACCGCTCGAAGCAGCAGGAGTTTTCCGCGCTGGCTCGCGCCGCGGCGAAACGCTACTACGAGCACCTGGGCATCGACCCGGAAAAGCCGGAAGGCGGCGGGCCGGCGCTGGCCATCGGTGAGACGGATCTCGACATCGGCGGCACCGGCGTGGACCGGCTGACGCATCCGGCGAGGACGCGATAGATGGCTTGGAAGATCACCATCAAGGGCGCGAAGGAGGCCACCGCCGCGGTGCAAGCGGCGATCCGCGCGGGGATGCGCGACGGCCTCGAAGTGGCCGGACAGGTGGGCAAGGGTTTCGTGCAGGAGTTTATCCGCACGCCGCTCTTTGGGAAGCCCGCGGCCTACGCCACGGGGATCATGCACGACGCCATCGCGGCCGAGTTCCAGGGCGCGCCGGCGGAGGGCATTTTCGGCCGCGAGGTGATCTTCGCCCAGCCGCCGGCCGACCAGTACGCCGAGTACGTCGAGACCGGCACGCGGCCGCACATGCCGCCGGTGAAGGCGCTGCTCTTGTGGGTCAAGTTGAAGTTCGGCGCGCAGGACGAAAAGAGCGCGCTGGGCATCGCGTGGGCCGTGGCCAAGACCATTGCCAAGCGCGGCACCCAGGGGCACTGGATGTTCGCGAGGGCGTTTCGCCGCCTCGAGCCCATGCTGCAAGGCATCCTCGAGCGCGGCATCGGGGGCGCACTCGAACGCGCGGGGGTGGGCAAGTAGATGGCGTTGGCGGACATCAAGGCGCGCATCGCCGACCGCATAAAGACGGTGCAGAACATCGGCAACGTGCACACCCGCGCGGTGAACGTGAAAACGGCCGAGGGGAAGAAGGCCGTGCTGCATGGCGCGCAGAACCGGCTGCACGCCTGGCTGGTGACGCGGGAATCGTTCACCCCGACCGACGAGACGCAGAACCAGTCGCTACAGCGGAAGAAGACGAACATCGTCGTGCGCGGGTTCCTTTCGGTGCACGACGGGAGCGACAGCGAGGCCGTATTCGACACGCTGATTGAGGACGTGGCCGCCGCGATCAACGACGACCGGCAGCCGGCCGGCGCCGGCGGCACGAAGCTGAGCGGCTTGGTGGCCAGTTGCGACCCGCCGTACCTGCGCACACAAGACCACCGCGAATACGCGGACACGCTGTGCCACTACTGCGAGATCGTGGTGCCGATCGAGGAGGACGTGCAATGACACGCGAAGACCGAGTGAGCGTGAGGTTGGGGCCTGGCGCCGGCGCCGGCGAGGTGAACTTCGTCGCAGGGGAAAAGTACGCCCTGCGGCTCGGGCCGGGCGAAACGAAAGACGCGTGGGACAACAACGGCGCGCCGATCACACGCGCGGAGTTCGAGAAAGTGCTGGCGCGGGAGCAGGACGCTGAGGAGCGGCCGGTGTTTGAAGCCGTCGAGCCGGCTCACACGGCGGCTGCCGCGCAAGCCCAGGACGAGTAGAAAAAGCGAGGTGACGCATGGCTGTTCCATCGAGAGTTGAGGATCGCATCATGCTGGTGACTTCGCACCTGAAGCAGGCGAACTTCGCCACACTGGTGACGGATGCCAACTTGCAGACCGGGCAGCGCCGCGCATTGTCCGGGCCCATCTTCGCGCATCCAGCGCTGAGCTTCTGGAACAACCTGGAGCTGACCGGAAAGGGCCACGACTACCTGACGCAGCAGGTCGAGGTGGAGCGGAACGTCGCAGACACCCTCTCGTTGCCCGGCGACACCTTCATGCTGGGTTGGGGCGTGTTCTTTGGCATGGGCAAGGTGACGACCACCACGCCCAACGGCGGCAACCCCACGGCCAAGCTGCACACAGGCAAGCCCCTTGATCCGGGAGTGGACGGCAGCGAGTTGCCGGTGGCCACCATCTACCGCGAGTGGGCCAACGCGGCTGCGGCCAAGGGCCGCATTCACTCCATTGCGGTGCCGAGCTTCCAGATCACGCTGCCGGCGTCACAACCGGTGCGCCTGGAGTGCTCGATTGTGGGCTCGGGGCAGGAGACCACCGGCGCGCTTTCGACGCCGCCGGCGCTGCCGGCGTCTCTCGACCTGCTGCTCTCGAACAACCTGGTATTCCGCCGGGGGACGCAGGGCTCCCCGAGCGATGTGACCTCGCGGGTGATCCGCGGCAGCGTGCGCGTGGGCTTCGGCTGGGGGCTCGAGGAGGAGCTACGCCGCACGGCGGGCAGCGGGCTGTACGCCGCACGCTCGGTGATCTCCACGCCGCAGCCGTTCATCGAGTGGTCGGAGTTGGTGGACGACACGGACGTGACCGTGCACTCGAACTACCTGGCGCAATCCGTCGAGGAGGTCAAGGGCACCGTGCAAGGCACGGTGATCGGCGGCGGGCCCGAGACGCACCAGCTCGAATTCCGGATGCTGGCCGCGAGGGTGAAGATCACCGGGAAATCGCAGGTGGGCAAATACACGGTGTACCAGTTCCGCGCCGGCATCGAGGACGCAGCCAAGGAAGGTGCGAACGACGTCTTCACCATCGCCGTGCAGAACACGCAGACGACCTACGGGACGTAGGCCAGGAATCGCGCGGCACGGGCGCTTCCCCAGCGCAAACAAGCTGGCCGCGAAAGCAGTCGCAGGGCGTCGGCACTTGAGCCACGCAGCGCGCTCGCAACTCCCGCGAGCCGCAAGCCTGAGACACCAAACAGAAGGAGGAGGTGTCTCATGGAATCGGGGAACTCAGCACGCAGCACAACAAGTGAAGCGCCGGAATTGCTGCCCTTGGGCGGCAATCAGCGCGTGGCTTCCATGCGCCGGCACGGCACGAATGAATGGTTGCGGCACGAGTTGCGCCAGCCGACCACGGAAGACGTGTTGGAGTACTGGCGCGCGCGGGTGCGCGAGAAGAAGACCGAAGGCGCGGCCATGCTGGAGCTGTATCGCAGGCTGGCGAAGCGCGTGGCGGGCTACGGCGCGGACGACCCGCAACGCGCGCCGCGGTTGCACCGTGTGGGTGCGGTGATGCTGGTGGCCAGAGTCGAAGAGGACGCGCTGTCCGCGCCGCCTGAGGTGGACCCCGCCTACGACTGGGTGATGTTGCGGGCGCTGTGGAGTCCCGCGGAAGGCCAGCACGATATGCGCTGGTTCACGCGCCTGGTGCACTGCTTGGACCCCATGACGGCCGATGAGGACACCGAGTTCGACCGGGAATTGAACAAGGCCATCGTGGTCGGCGGTTCACGCACCGGGGAAACGATTCTGCCGCTGCGCCAGGCGGTCCTGCTCAAGTGGTACGACCGGAAGATCCGCAAAGTGGAAGGCTACGCCGTTCCCTTCGACGACGACCAAGGGACGGCCGCGGCGATCACGAAGCACATGGACCCGTTTCACAAACTGGTGGCATTCGAACTCTTCCTGAGCGGCATGGGCGCGGCCGAGTTGCGAACGCCGCCAGCGCCCGGGACCGGGGAAGAGGAGCTGGAAGCAGCCATCGAATGATCCAGGTGGCCAAAGACGAAGCCGGCATTCGCCGCGCGGCACGGGACATGTTCGAGGCCGAGTTGGCGATTGCAGGCGCTGCTGCCTTGCGGAAGCGCGCCCCGGCTTTGGCCGAGGCGGTTACCGCCCCGGAGCAGAAGCTGGCCGAGGGCTACTACGCATGGACCGGGCATCTGCTGCGGCTCGACCGTATGTTGCACCTTCAAGTGGTTCGCGGGCTGCGCCGGGTTACAGCGGACGAACTGCGCGGCCTGTCGGCAGTGGCTGAAGCGCGTCGCGAGTTCGACGAGGCGCACCCGCCGTGCGCGCATTGCGCGGCCCCGCAGCTTGCGCCGGAGGACACGCGCTGCTGGCGGTGCTGGGAGGTCGCGCCAGTGACGTGCCCGAAGTGTGGAGCGCAGTTCTCGTCGAACCTGCCGCACTGCCCGCGTTGCAGCCAGGGGGTCGCCGCATAAATGCCCGTCGTCCAAATTGCCGTGGAGATCGATGAGAAGGGCGTGGTGCGCGGCGTCGCCGGCATCAACCAGGAACTGGAAAAGGCCGGCGCGAAGGGCAAGGTCGTTTTCACGCAACTCTCCGATGAAACCGGAAAGCTGACCCGCAAACAAAAAGAGGCCGCAGAGGCCAGCCAACTCCTGGCGAGCCGCTTGGGCGTCGAGGTGCCGCGCTCCCTGCAGGCCATCATCGCCAAGAGCAACCTGGTTGGCCCCGCGCTATCCGCGGCATTCAAGTTCACCGCAGCCCTGGCGGCCATCGGCATCTTGGTGAGCATGCGCGACGAGATCGGGAAGGTGATCGACCGCTTCTACGACCTCGACGGCGCGGTGAAGCGCACGATGGAAGCCGCAGCCGCGCACAACAAAATCATCCTCGACGGAGTCAGGCAACGTCTGCGCCTGGAGGAGGAGCTGGCCCTGATCGGATTGAAGGGTTCGCGAGCCGTTGCCGAGCAGCAGCAGCTCGCGGACAAGCGCATCGCGGCCGCGCAGGCGAACGTAAACAAGCTGCAGGCCGATTTGGATGCCCTCGTGAAGAAATCAACCGAGACATTTGCGGACCGGGGCGCGCCTGCGTACCTGGTCATCGCGAAACAGCTGACCGAGGAAGCCAAGAAGGCTGCGGCCGAGTTGAGGGAGGGGGGGCTGCAAGGCGCGCTGGAGCTGGCGAACCAGCAACTCCTCGAGGCCAAGGTCAACGCAGAGAAGCTGGGCAAGCAGCTCATCTTCAGCCTGCGCGACGAAGGCGCGGAGGCGGCCCAAAAGCTGAAGGCGCAACTTCAGGAACTGAACAGAGTCCTGCTGCAAGCGCGCGCGGCCATGAGGACTGCCGAGCAGGAGATCGACCAAACGCACGGCATTCGGGGTGAACTCGTGCCGCCACCGGGCGGCCGGTTCTCACGGGACTTCTTGGAGCAGGTTCAACGGGACGCGAACCGGGTCCGGGACATCGAGCGCCAGCTTGAAATTGACCGGCTGCAGAGTGTGGGCAGGTTCGTCAAGGCCGCGTTGCTGCAGGAACAGATCCGCGTGGAGCAGACGACCGCGGAGTTGAGAAAGCTCAACGCCTCGGAAGAGGTCATCGCGCGGGCGCGCAAGTCCATCCATGAGCAGACGATGAACGAGATCGCCGCCCGACACCGCGAAGCCGTGGAGAGAATGGCCGATGACCTGGAGCGGTTCTTCAGCGACCCGAAGGGCGAGATCATGCGCGCGGCGCGGCGCATGGGGTTCATGCTCATCGCGCAGCTCCTGTTGGGAATGCAACAGGGCCGCACCAGCCAGGCCGGCGGCGGTGGCGGCATCCTCGACATTCTCTTCGGGGGCATTTTCGGCGGCGGTGGATTGGGCGGCATCTTCACCGGCGGGCGAACGCCGCCAACCTTTCCATCACCAGGGGGAGGCAACCCGTTCATCGGCGGTCTGCTCGGGGGCTTTGGGGGCAGCCTCGGTTCAAGCTTCGGTTCGTCGTTTGGACTGCCGTTCTCCGCGGGCGCAGGCGGGATCGGAACAACGACCCCGGCGGGCGCCTCCGGGGGCGGCGGACTGCTGGACCGTTTGTTCACGCGTGGGATCGGCCGCGCGGGCAGTCCCTTCTCGCTGACAGGACCGCAAGTTGGTGTGGCCGGGCTCGGACTCGGACTGCTGGGTTTCACGCGCGGCTCGCCGCTGATCGGCGCGGCGGGCGGGGCGCTCACCGGCTTCGCCATCGGGGGGCCTATCGGCGCGATCATCGGCGGCATCGTAGGTTTCTTCGCCGGGCTCTTCGGGCGCGGGAAAAAGAGGAAGCAGCGAGACCAAATCGAAGCGCAGGCGTTCCGCGCGATCGCACAAGTAAAGCAAGCGTACAACCTCCATCAGCTCGATTACTTGAGCGCCATCGCGCAGCTTGAGCAGGTTCGCGAACAAGTCAACCAGGCGATGCGGCAACTGAAGTGGCCGTCGCGCATGGACCCGCACATCGACCGCGCCATCCGCGAGATCCAAGCCACTGAGGCCGAGCGGCAACGCCGTGATCAGTTGCCCTTTGGCGGGCCGCAGTTCGCAGCCGGAGGCTACGTCAACGAAGGCCTGGCCGCACCGGCGTTTGGGGGTCCCGGCGCTGTTGTGCCCTTCCGTTCGAGCGCGGTGTGGCCCGCTCCGCGTTTCGATTCAGGCGGCGCGGTGCCGGCCATTGTGCACACCGGCGAGTACATCATCAACCGCCGCGCGGTGCAGAGGCACGGCCGCGCGAAGCTCGATGCAATGAACAACGGTCACGACGGCGGCGCGGGCTGGGGCGGCATCGTTATCAACGGGCCGCTGATTCAGGCGCAGAGGGTGGATGAGGCCTGGCTCCGCAACGGCGGCGCGGACGAGATCATGCGCGCATTGCGGCGAGCCGCACGGGAAGGAGCGCGCTGATGGGCGTGTCCAATGTGCTCAACCCGTCGAGCACCAGCCTGCTCAACCCGCTGTACGGCTGGCAGCGGGAGCGGCGGCGCGCGGTCGCGTCGCTCTACGCAGAGAGCGGCAGGCATTTCGCGCGGCAGGTGGGTGTCCGGCCGCTCACTTATCGGCTGAGTTGGTTTGTGCCCAAGACGCAGGCGCTGCAGCTCGAACAGTGGGCCAACCAGTACCTTTTGGACTTCTTCACCATCGCCGATTACGAGCGCGGCCGCTTCTACTCCGGCCGCTTCATCGAAGGGCCCAGCGAAGTGTTCGAGCGCAACGACCGCTACCGTTACACAGCCGTGTTCGAGGAACTGCCGGCGCTGGGAACGCGCTACGCCGGCGACACCTGGGGCGCGAACGCCGGCGACTGGACGCGCGACGCCATTTTCCTCGAAGAGCGCAACGGCTACGGCGAGGATTTGCTCAAGCGCGCCGGTACTGGTTGGAGTTTCGAGACGAGCACGCTACATCACCCCGGCGACGGCGCGGCCAGCGGCAGCGCGTACATATCGAAGACCACCAACGACACGGCGACGTGGCGTTTCTTTGGTTGCGGCTTTCGCGTGTGGGGCCAAAAGGCCAACAACATGGGGCATATGGGCGTGACGTGCACACGGGTGCGCGATGGCTCGGTGGTGATCGCCGAGCAGACCGTCAACCAGTACAACTCGCTCCTCACCGTCGCAGCCGCGCTCTTCGACAGCTACACCTTCCTCGGCGGTCCCGACCTACCGCTCGACTGGTACGACGTGAAGCTGCGCGTGATGGGAACCAAGAGCGGACCCTCCAGCGACTTCTGGATCACCGCCGACGCCGTCGAGGTGATGCTCTGATGCCGCGGACTCTGCCAGCCGGACTGCTCACGGAGCTGCAAAAGCGGGGCTCGCCGCAGACCCTCGTGTGGCTCTTCGAGCTGGAGCTGCCGGACGGGAGCCGACACTTCTGGAGCACGCACGAACTGATGGCCACGTCCATCCTCACCGGGGCGTCGCAGCAGTTCAAGCCGTGGGTGGTCGACGTTGGTGAATTTAACCTTTCGCGATCGCTGCGCGCGGACTATGGCGAGTTCACCGTGCAGAACCTGAGCGGGAACACGATCGAGCGCGACGTCGCCAAGCTGATCAAGGCATCGGAGTTCGACGGGGCCTACTGCATCGCCCGGCACCACTGGACGCCCTTCGGCGACGACACCTTCACCATCCACGGCTACCTGAAGCGCTTGCCGGTGAACGACCAGACCGCTCTGTTTCGCATGACGCAGCTCCTCAACCCCGGCGACCTATCGGCCTACGACGGCCGCTTCACGCGCGGCTGTCGCTGGCGCTTCAACTCAGCGCAGTGCGGCTACCGTCGCGGCGAACTGTGGGTGCCGCTGACCACCGCGACGGTCTTCAGCGCCAGCACAATCGGCGCCGCGCTGTCGCTGGTTGCCGAACTGTATGTCCAGGAACTGGTGATGACCATCCTCGGCACGGGCGCGGGCCAGGAGCGGATCATCACCACCAACACGGCGGGCGGCACGTTCACGGTGACGCCGAACTGGACGACTAATCCGGATGGCACGACGCAGTTCATCGTCACCGGGCCGGGCACGATGCTGCTGGGTGTGACGCTGGCGGACATCTTCAGCTCGACCACTATCGGCAAAACCGGCGCGGGCTGGACCACCGACCAGTTCAAGGGCCACTTGGCTGTGCCGATTACCGGCATTGGCGCGACCGGCGACTTTCGGACGCGCGCGCGGAAGATCACGGGGAATACTTCGACAACCATCACCGTGTCGCCGGCATGGGCGGTGACGCCGGATGGAACGACCCGCTTCATCGTCGTGTATTTCGATTGCGCGCGCGACCGCGCGGCGTGCGTGGACCGCGGCGTGATCGAGCGCTTCAGCGGGCTGATCTACCAGGCCACGCAAGTCGCCGGCGGCATCATCCTGCCGGGCGTGGGCGGTGACGACGGCGGCGACGGAGGCGGCGGCGGGGACGATCCGCCCGTTTACTACTGATGCCCAGCGCGTCGAGCCAACTCGAACTGACGTCCACGTTCGTGGATTCGCCGGTGCCCTTCGGTTACGGCTTCGTGCGCGGCGCCGGCAAGCGCCTGATTGACTACGTGGACGGCTCGTCGAACACCTACCAGGTGCGCCTGCTGGGCGAGGGCCAATGGAAGTCGCTGGAGCGGCTGTGGCTAAACCGCGCGGCCCTAACGCTGCCGGACACGACCAAGGTGCGCTTTCATCCTGGGCTCGACGGGACGATCGGGGCGGGCATGAGCGCGACGTCCACCGGCGGCGACCAGCTTGTGGACTCATTTTTCTCGTCGCTTCCGGCCTCGCTGAACACCTACCCGGTGACGTGGTCGCGCTACGCCTACCTCTTCCTGAAGATCGCGCCGGACGCCGGTGCCCCGGACCAGAACGCCGAGGTGCTGGGCGATTACAAAGCCGGCATGGTGCGGCTCTTCGACAACACCGGCGCGCAGACAGGCTTCGATTGGTCGCAGAACTGGGTGTGGATCACCGTGGACCAGCTCCTGCGAAAGTTCGTGCTGCGCGAAGCGCGCATCAACCAGCCCCTCACGAGCGAGCAGAAGGCGCGCTTCGACTTCGGCCTGCTCAAGGCCGCGGCCGACTACTCGGACTTTGACATTGGCGGCGGGGTGAAGCGCTTCAGCGGGGAGGGCGTGGTGTGGATCGAGGACGGGCTGGGGTTCGACCGCGCGCTGGAGCAGCTCCTGCTGCTGTGCCGTTCGTACCTGCTCGAAGCGAACGGGAAGATGAGCGTGAATGAAAAGCGCGACCGCGCCAGCACGTTCACCTTCAAGCGCGACGACATCGAGCCCGGAAGCTTCGAGATCATCGAAGCCCCTGAGCCGGGCTTCAATCAGGTGACGCCGCGCTTCCGCAACTACGACCGCATGAGCGGGTCGAGCGACGACTTGACGCGCTTCTTCGACGTAAACATCGCCCCGGTGAACCACGAGGCCCACCAGCGCGCGATGGGCTTTGCGGCCCGCGGCTTGGCGCGCAGCCCGCGCGCGATTCCCTTTTTCCCTGACGTGGGTGTCAACACGGGCGAGCGTGCCTGGCGGCTGGTGAGGCCGCTGCTCCTCGAGGAGCTTGGCGACGAGCCGGACCCAGGCAACGCCTACGTGTCACCGCTGTGGTGCCAGTTTGTGGGCCTGCCGCAGACTCTCGAGGCGATGCCCGGCGACGTGGTCACAGTGGACTCGAGCATCACGGAGGAGTTCGGCGGGCTGAAGTGGGTGGTCATCAGTGAAACGCATCTTTCCGGAGGCAGGCATCGGCTTAAGTGCCGCCAGCATAACCCGAATGCCTTCCCGGATGTGGCTCCCACGCAGCAGGTGACGCTGGCGGCGTAACAGAGAAGGGAGCAGTGACGCGCCGCGGAAACGGCGCGAGCACCAACTGGAGCGCTAACTCCAGAAGACCCGCGTGAGCGAGTTGCTCCCGCCGTGGGATGAAGCGAACGGCGGCGGGATGCTATCGCGGCGTGCGGGAACTTCACAAGCCCCGAGCCTTCGGGGCAGGAGGCGCGCTCGATGGTGCGGAGTCCGATTCGATGGCTGGGCGGCAAATTCCGGTTGCGCGAGCAGATTGTGCGGCTCATGCCGCCGCACGAATGCTACGTCGAGGTCTTCTCTGGTGCTGCGTGGGTGCTCTTTGCCAAACCGCCGGAGCTCTCGAAGGCCGAAGTGCTGAACGACCTGGACGGCGAGCTGGCCAACCTGTGGCGCGTGTTGAAACACAAGGGCGCGGAGTTCACCGAGGCGATGGACTGGGCCATCGCCAGCGAGGAGCTCTTCCACGAGTGGAAGCCGCTGCCGGGCGTGGGCAGCGAAGTCACGCGCGCGGTGCGCTTCTACGTGGTTTGCCGCATGGCGTTCGGCGGGCGGATGAATCAGCCCACGCTCGGCTACAAGTTCAACAAGCGCCCGGAACTGTTCTGGAGCGATGCGAAGGACGAGGCCAAGGCCATCATCGCGAGGCTGCGCCAGGTGTGGATTCGCCGCATGACGTGGGAGCAGTGCCTCGCCCTCTACAACCGGGCCAACACGTTCTTCTATCTCGACCCGCCGTATCACTGCGCCGGCGCGAAGGGCTACCGGCACTGGTTCACCGACGAGGACCACGCGCGCCTGGCCGACACGCTGCGCGGGCTGAAGGGCAAGTGGCTGCTCTCGTACAACGACGACCCGTTCATCCGCAGGCTGTACCGCTGGCGCGGGCTGCATCTGCGCGAGGTGTCGTGGCATTACTCGGCGGCGAAGGGCGCGCGGCCGCTGGGGCGCGAGCTCTTGATCGCCAACTATGCGCTGCCGCAGGCGGTGCGCGCTTGAGCCCGGTGAGTCGTGGGGAGATGTCGAGCCCGCTGCGCTGGGTCGGTGGGAAGTCGCGGCTGCGCCAGCAGATCATCGAGCGCTTCCCGGAGCACGTCTGCTACGTCGAGCCGTTCGTCGGCGCGGGCTGGGTGCTGTTCGGCAAAGAGCCGTCGCGCGCCGAGGTGATCAACGACACCGACGGCGAGCTCATTAACTTCTACCGCGTGCTGAAGCACCGGCCCGCCGAGTTCGCCGAACAATTCCACCTCGAGCTGATCAGCCGGCAACTGTTCAACGAGTACCGGCGCTTCGAGGAAGGCAAGACGGAGCTGGAGCGCGCGATGCGCTTCTACTACGTCCTGAAGCTCAGCTTTGGCGGGCGCCGTGGTGGGTCGTTTGGCACGTATACGCAGCGTGGTCCTGGCCCGGTGCTTTCGCGCCTCTACTTCTACGCGCAGCAATTCAGCGAGCGCCTGGCCAGCGTGGTGATCGAGAACCTCACTTGGCAGAAATGCCTCGACCTCTACGATCGGCCGCACACGCTGTTCTACTGCGACCCGCCTTATCCTGCCACGCCGAAAGGGGAGGCGCTCGCCGGCGACTACGCCGCCAACATGGACTGGGCTGCGCACGAGGAGCTGGCAGCCAGGCTGCGCGCCGCCAAGGGGCAATGGCTGCTCAGCTACCGCGATCATCCGCGCATCGCCAGGCTGTACCGTGGACGCGGCGGCAGGAGGCTCACCACGGAGCGCCTGGCCATCACCTACTCGGTGGGGTCGAAGGTCGGCCAGGGGAAGGCCGCCGCCGAGCTCCTGATCCGCAACTTTTGAGGTCGCGGACCGGCCCCACTGCCAAATATCGCCCTCTGGCTGCCATTTATCGCCGGTCGCCGCTGCCACTTATCGCCGGAATAGGAAGTAACCGCCGCCCCCGCGCCCGCGAGGCGGCTGCTATAATCCGGCCACGCTGATGGAACCGGCTGGTGTGGAGCGGCGCGCGCCGTGGTGGCTGTACGTGGTGGCCGCGTCGTACCTCGTTTACTTCTGCCTGCACACCTACATTGAACTGCGCGGCGTGGAACCATCCGGCTTCAGCCCGGTCTATGCCGGCGGTGAAGTGCGCGTGCGCTCGGTGGGGGCCGGCGGCCCCGCGGAGCGCGGCGGGCTGCAACCGGGGGACCGCATCGTCGCGGTGAACGGGCTGCCGATACGCAATCTGCTGGACTGGTACCTGGCGCGGGCCAACTTTGAGGCCGGCAAGGCCAACGAGTACGCGCTGGAACGCAAGGGTCAGACACGCACCGTGGTGGTCACGCTCGCCCAACGGGCGCACGTTGAGGACTGGCTCACACTCATTTTCCTGGTAACCCGCGCGGGGATGATGGTCCTCGCGCTGATCATCGGCTTCCGGCGGTCGCATGACCCGGCGGCGCTGGCCGCCGCGTGGATGTTGGGCACCATGGCGCTGGCAGACATCGCGCCGCCCGCTGGAAGCGCCGCGGGCATCCGCAGCCTTCCGCTGGTCTTGCATGGCCTGGTGTGGATCTCCGGCCTGGGGCAGTTTGTATTTACGGCGATCCTGTTCACCTTCTGCGCCATTTTTCCACGGCCGCTGTTTCGCGCGCGGTGGGCGTGGGTGGCCGTGTGGGCGCCCGCGGCGGCCGTGGGGCTGAGCATCCTCGCTTACGGGATGCATATGGTGTACCGGCCGGGCCAGGAATTGACGTGGACCGGCGCGCTGCTGGTGGTCCTCGCGCCCACCGTCGGCCTGTACATCCCCGCATCCCTGGCGGCTCTGTGGATGAACTACCGGCGGCTGGAAGACCCCAACGAGCGGCGGCGGGTGCGCGTGCTGGTGGCGGGAATGATCCTGGGCTGGCTGGGCGGGCTGCCGTTCATTATTTTTGTGTACTGGCAACCGGCGGCGGGGATCGCCCGGTTTTTCCTGGATTCGCCGCTGAGCACCGTGTCGGTTCTGTTGTTTCTGGCGTTCCCGTTCGCGTTTGCCTACGCCGTGCTGCGGCACCGCGTCTTCGATCTGCGCGTGATGCTGCGCCTGGGCTTGCAGTACGCGCTGGCCCGGCACGTGCTGCTGGCCGTGGCCCCGGCGTGCGGCGGGCTCTTCCTGCTGGACCTTTTTCTCCATGCCGACCAGCCGCTGGTGAACATCCTGCAAGCGCGCGGCTGGATGTACCTGGCGCTGGGCGCCGCGGCCGTGGCGGTGCAGATGAACCGCGAGAAGTGGATCGCGGAACTGGACCGGCGCTTCTTCCGCGAACGCTACGACGCGCAGCGCCTGCTGCGCGAAGTGGCGGAAGAAATCCGTGACGCGCGCAGCCTGGAGCGCGTGGCCCCGCGCGTGGTGGCGCAGATCGAGGCTGCGCTGCATCCGGAATTTGCGGCGGCGATGGCGCGCGCGCCGGGCGAGGCGCAATTTCGCGCCGCGGCCGTGGCCCCCGCGGGCGCCGCGCCGCCGCTGATCCCCGCGGAGAGCAAGCTGCTGGGCCTGCTGCGCGTGCTGGGCAAACCGCTCGAATTGGGGCGCAGCGATTCGAATTGGCTGCAACAGCAACTCCCGCCCGATGAGACGGACTTTGTGCGCCGCGCGCGGATGGACTTGCTGATTCCGGTGGCCACTGCGCAAACCGGCGGCGCGGAAGCCCTGCTCGTGCTGGGCGTGAAGCGCTCGGAGGAGCCGTACAGCCGCGAAGACCTGGACCTGCTCGCGGCCATCGCCAGCAGCCTGGCGCTGGTGCTGGAGCGGCCGGCGGAGTCGCCCGAGCCGGGGCGCGCCGGCTCGGCCTTTGAGGAGTGCCCGCAGTGCGGCTCGTGTTATGACAGCGGCGCGAGCCGTTGCGCGCAGGAAGGCGTGCTGCTTACGCCGATGCGCCTGCCGCGGGTGCTCGCGGGGCGCTACCGCCTCGAGCGGCGGGTGGGCCGCGGCGGCATGGGCGCCGTGTACGAAGCCGCCGACAAATCACTCCGGCGCACCGTGGCCGTGAAGGTGATCCGCGACGACCTGCTGGGCAACGCCGACGCCGCCCGGCGCTTTGAGCGCGAGGCGCAGGCCGCGGCGAGCTTCACGCACCCGAACGTCGTAACGGTGCATGATTTCGGCATCGCCGCCGACACCCGCGCCTTCCTGGTGATGGAGCTGCTGCGCGGCGTTTCGTTGCGCGACGAAATGCGCGCGCACCCGCGTCTGCCGGCCCCGCGCGTCCTCGAAATCCTGCGCGGCGTGTGCGCGGCCCTCGACGCGGCGCACCGTCAGCAGCTCATCCACCGCGACCTGAAGCCGGAGAATGTGTTTCTGGCGCGCGATGGCGCCAGCGAAATCACCAAGGTCCTGGACTTCGGCCTGGCCAAGGCCTTGCCGCTCGACCCGCAGGCTACCGCAGATACGGACCCTGCCGCGCTCGTCGGCACGCTGCACTACATGAGCCCCGAGCAGCTCAACGGCCGGCCCGCGCATCTTTCGTGGGACCTCTGGTCGCTGGCCATGATGGCTTACGAGATGCTCGCCGGCGCCAAGCCCTTCGCGGGCGAAACAGCAGGCGCTTGGCAGAGCGCGGTGCTGGCCGGGCGCGCCACGCCCATCACCGCCCACCTGCCGCAGGCCCCAGCGCCGCTGAGGGAGTTCTTCGCCACCGCGCTGGCGCTGGACCCGCGCAACCGCTACCCTTCCGCGGCCGTTTTTCTTACATCGCTCAAGCGCTGGTCTGAGTAGGGGCCGGTGGCGAGGTCCGCCCTCGCCGCGCTGCGGCGGCTCAGAAGCGGTAGGTGTAGCGGGCGGAGAAGCCGCGGGCGGGCGCGTCCATGCCCCAGAAAACGCCGCGGTAGTTGCGGTCGCCGAGGTTCTCGGCGTCGAGCAGGAGCGCATGGCGTTCCCGCCAGGAGACGCCGCCGCGCAGGCCGATGGTGAAGTAGGCGGGCACATAGGTGAACAGCGGAGCGGAGTTGACGCCCACGCCCAGGACGCGGTCCTGCACTTGCGTGAGGGTCTCGCCGGTGGCCATCAGGATGTCGTCGGCGCTGCCGAACATGGTGTCCACGCCCGGGCTGACCAGGCCGCGGACGGTGGCGCCGCGGCGGAAGAAATTCTGAATCGAGCTCCGCGTGCGTTCGGCGCCGGTGCGCCGGTCAGCCAGGTCGAGCGAAGAGAGGCGGTCCTGACGCGCGGCAGCGTGCAGATAAGGCTCGATCCAAAAGCGGTGTTTGGCCGGGGCATAACGCAGCGTCAGGTAGCCGTCGGGCGCAGGCGTGCCGCCCTCGATATTCGGGATCAGCCCGGTGCGGCGGTCGTGGGCGCGGATCCAGGTCCACACGCCGCCGAGCGACCAGTCGCGGTGGGCCTTCCACTTCATGCGCGCCTCGAAACCCCGTTGCCGCGCTTCGTCGAAGTTGGCGCGCACCAGCACCGGGTTGGTGGAAGCGGCCACGAAGACTACTCCATTGGCGTTCTGCGAAGTGATGAGTGTGCCGCCCAGCGCTGTGCCCACGGCCCCGGCCGGCAGGATCAGCGCCTGCTTCACAATGACGTCGCTGATGTCGTTGACGAAAAACGTAAACTCGCCATCGAACCCGCCGCGCCGGAAGCTGGCGCCCGCCTCGTAAGTCAGGCTGGATTCCGGGGAGAGCTGCTCGACCGGCGCGCCGATGGATACCGCGGCGTTATCCGCCCGCGAGCCGATCGTGGCGTTCAATCCGGCCACGTCGGGCGCGGCCACCTCGAAGCCCGAGCCGGTGAGGCCGAGCGTGCCCAGGTCGGTGATGAGCGGGGCGCGGAAGCCGCGGCCCACGCGTCCGGTGAGGCTGAAGCCGGCGAGCGGCGTAACCACGGCGCCCAAGCGGAAGGTGACGCCATGGACGGTGAGGGCGTCGTCGCGCCAGAGCCGCGCGCCATTCACCAGCGGGCTGTCGGAGGAGCGCGCGCGGTAGTTCGCACCGCTGTAGCGCACGTTGCCGGTCACGCGGAAGCGCCCGGGGATCACCTCGACCACGTCCTGCAAGAACAGGCCGCCGTTGAGGTAACGCGCGTTGTCGGGGACGCGCCCGCGGCGGATGGAGATCCGCGCGGTGACTGGATCGAACTGGAACGAGGGCGCGTCCACCCCTTCCCGGTAGATGTCGCCGCCAAACAGCACGCTGTTGCGCGCGCCCCAGTTCTTCCCGGCGTTTACGTTGAACCCGTGCGCATTGGTGCGCTCGGGCTCGTGGGAGATGGCGGCGAGCGGGTTGCCGTTGCCGCCCTGGTTGACGCGCTCCTCTTTCTGGGAAGCGAAGGAGTAGCCGCCGGTGAAGCTGTCCAGCCAGCCCCAGGTGATTTGGTCGAAACGCAGGTAGAAGAAGTCGGACTTGAGACCGCGCAGGTCGGCGATGAGGTTGCCGTCGCCGCCCAGCAGTTGGTCGTGGCGGCGGCCGCCGTCCTGCTGGTTGCGCGCGTAGTTCATGACCAGTTGGGAGTTGCGCCCGGCGGCCCAATTGAGCCGGAGCAGCCCGCCGTATTGGGTGAACGCCGTGCCGGGGCGGCGGCCATCGTCGAGCACGGTGGAAGGCAGGCCCAGGAAGCGCGTCACCGCGGCGTGGGAATCCAGGCCCTGCCCGGTGCGCACGCGGTTGTGCCGCGCCCCGCTGATGCTGGCCAGGACCCCGAAGCGCCGCGCGCCGTACGTGACCGAGGAGCTCGACCCGAACCCGCCGTCCACGCTATCCGCGAACAGGCCCCAGTGGCCGTGCCACGCGGGCGTAGCGGAAAACTCCGGCGACCGGGTGAGGTACTGCACGCTCCCGCCCATCGAATCGCTGCCGTACTGCGCGGCAGAAGGGCCACGCAGCACTTCCACGGCTTCGATGGCGCTGGCATCCACCAGGTTGAAGAAGGTGCTCACGCCGCCGCGCGCCGCGGCGTTGGAGAAGCGGAAGCCGTCAATGAACACCCCGACCTTGTCCCCGGTGAGCCCGCGCACGTAAATGGCGGACATCGATGAACTGGTGCGTTGCAAGGCCAGGCCGGTTTCCTCCTGGGCGATCTGCGCGATGACGGACTTGGCGCGCTGCTGGATGACCTCCTGGGTGAGGATGTTGACGCGCTGGGGCACCGCGCCGGTGTCTTCCACCATGCCGGCGTGCGCGGTGACGGTGACGGACTGCTGCACGCCCTGCACTTCCAGCTTGATCTCCAGGTCCTTGCTGCTGCCGGGACGCAGGTCCACCGCGGTGCGGCTCTCCGCGAAGCCCGGCGCCGCCACGCGCAACACGTAGCTGCCGCCGGCCACGCCGTCCAGCCGAAACCGGCCCTGCGCGTCGCTCTTGCCCGAGGACACAATGGCGTGATTGGGGTCCAGCAGGGAAACGCTCGCGTGGGGCACTACTCCGCCCAGCGGGTCGCGTACCACTCCGGTGAGCGCCAGGTCCCCGGCACGCAGCGACGGTACGAAAAACAAGAGAATAGCCAGCAGCCGCAGCGCACTCGGCAAGAAAGATCCTTCCCTGGGCAGTTCAGCCCGGCCCCCCGAGGCACACAGGCCTGCTTCAAACGTAGCGGGTAGGACGTGGTACTACCAGACATCGTAGGTGAAGAAGGCCAGGATGGAAGGACCACGGGTCAGGCGCGCAGGACCAACTCGAGGAAGTCATGGACGGCGGCTTGCGTGGCGGGATGCAGCGCGAGGGCCAGGAGGCCCGAAGCCGCCAGCGCAAGTCCCAGGCGCGTCCACCAACGCCGGGGTGAGTCCTCCACGACAAGCGGGGCGGGCCCGGCCACCAGCCGGTCCACGCGCTCGGCGAGACTGTGGTCCGGCGTAAGGAAGGAACTCCCCGCGGGGGAAAATGCAGGGGCAGCGCCCAGCCGCGCCACGCGCACCAGCGCCAGGGCCAGCGTGGCCCCGCGCTCTTCGCTGCCTGCCGCGGCGCGATCGTCGGCGCACCATTCGGCGTAACGAGACCAGGCGCGTTCCACAAACGCCAGTTGGCGCAGGAAGGGCAGCACGTCCGGCGCGCCCAGCAGCAGCAGGCGTTTCAAGTTTTCGCGGGAGTCGCGGTGGGCCTGCTCGTGCGCCAGCGCCGCGCGGAGCTGCCCGGGCGAAAGCTCCCGCAGCATCGCGGAGGAAACGACGATGCGCGGGCGCCACACGCCCGCCAGCGCCAGCACCGGCGCTGCGTCCGGCGTCACCAGCACCTCTTCCCCCGCGCCGGCAAGAGCCACCCACTGCCCCGACCGCCGGCACGCGGCCACCCAGCGGCGCGCGCACACCCACGCTCGCGCCGCGCGCCAGCCGGAATCGAGCCACAGGGCCGCGCCCGCAGTGGCCAGCAGCAACACGGGCCAGCCGGCCCGCTCGGCCACCGCAACGGACGGCTCCAACCACAAGTAAGCGGGCACGCAGAAACCCGCCACGACCAGCCCGGCCAGCCCCGCCGGCGCCAGCCGCAACGCGAAGAGCAGGCGCGCCGCGCGCGCCGCGGGCATCCCCTCCGCCCACCTGGCCATGCGCGGGGCCGTCCAGCGCGCCAGTATCCCCGCGGCCAGGTTGACCAGCAAGAACACGGCCGCGCACAAGACCATCAGCCGCAATTCGTAGGAGAGGATCATTCGCGACCCCTCCGCTCGAGTTCCCTGCGCTTGCGGCGCACCTTGCGTTCGAGCTCGTCCAGCAGTTGCTCATCATGCTGGCCCAGCGCGTCCACGAAGCTGGACACCAGCAGCTCCGGCGAATGCGCGGCGCCGGCCAGGTAACCGCTGATGAGCCGGCTGGCCGTTTGCTTTTCCCATTCCGCCCTGGTCAGCGCCGCGGAATAGACGTAAGCGCGGTCGGCGCGCCGCCGCGTGAGCAGTCCCTTCTTGTAGAGGCGGTCCAGCGTGGTCATCACCGTGGTGTAAGCCAGCGGGCTGCCCAGCCGGTCGAGCACCTCCTGGACGCAGCACTCCCCGCGCGCCCACACCACCTGCATCACGCGCTTTTCCAGCGGCCCGAGGTTGCCTCGCGAGTCCACGGTTTGACCCACAGCATACTACACGCCGGAGTGGTCATGACCCAAGCAGCGGCCTTGGTCGTTCGGGGCAGTATGCGGGGCCCTTACTGGAAGCGGACGGTGGCGCTGACGCGCACGCCGCGGCCGATTTCCGGCGCCAGGTCCTTGATGAACGACAGGTGGTTACGGTACAGGCGGTCGCCCAGGTTGAAGAAGTGCACGCTAAACACGCTCACCGAGTGCGCGCGTGGCACGGTGTACGACACGGTGAGATTGGCCAGCGCGTAGCCGGGCGTGGGTGTTTCGGTAGGGAAAATGTCGTTCTGGTCCCGCGCAAAGACCCCCTCGGGGCGCACGCTCAATCCCTTCCAGCGCAGGTCTATCCCCAGCCGCCCGCGCACCGGCGGGATGCGCGGCAAGGGGGTGTCGGCCGGAGTCACCTGGCCGGTGCTGGGCGACGTGATGGACGAAGTCAGCTCGGCATTGGTCACGTCCAGCCCGCCAAAGAGCCACAGCCCGCGCCGCACCTGGGCGTCGAAGTTGGCCTCCACCCCGGCGTAGCGCGTATCGCCCTGCAAGAACTCGGCCTCGATGAAGCCCGAGGGCGCCAGGTTGCCGGTGGGCGTGAGGAAGACGAAGTCGGTCAGCGCGTAGTAGTAGAAGTTGACCTCGGCGCGGAACCGTTGGGCCTGATGGCGCACGGAGAAATCCACGCCGTTGCCCAGCTCGCGTTCCAGCAACGGGTTACCGATTTCGAAGGTCACGTTCCCCGGGTGGTCTCCGTTGTTGTACAGCTCTTCAAGCGCCGGCGCGCGGAACGAGTGCGTGTAATTGGCCACGAACGCCCCGCCCTTCCACAGCGGCACGCGGATGCCCGCGCCCCCGCTGAAGCCATTGAAGGACCGGCTGGGAGAAACCGGCAGCAACGGGTTGAGACCCGGCTCGTAACCCACGTGCTCGAACCGTCCGCCGAATTGCAGCGACAGACGGGAAAAGTCCACGGTCTCCAGCGCGAAGAGCGCGAAGTTGTTCTGTAGCACCGGCGGGGCGATGGCCTCCGTCCCGAAGGCGTCGAAGTCCCGGTGCGTCCCCGAAACGCCGAAGGTGCCCCGCAGGAGTCCGGCCCGGCGCTGCTCGAAGGTGACACGGTAGTTGACCTGCCGGTTGAAGAAGTCGGTGCCCAGCGACTGGTCATCGAACTCGCCGTGCCGGTAGTCGGTGAAGCCCAGCGCGGCGCGGATGTCGGTGATGGGCGCGTCCAGGTTGCGGGCCCCGCCGGTCAGCTTCACGTCGTGACGCCGCAGCCGCAGGTTGATGACTTCGTTTTCCGGCGCGATGAAGCCGCCGTCGGCGCCGCCGGACTCGAAGAACACCGCGAAAGGGATGCCGTAGCGGCGGTCGTCGTAGTCGTACCCGAAACTGAAGAAGCCGCGGTCGCCGTAATAGCCGGAGCCGCCGCGGCCCCCCGCGTTGCGCACCTGGGAGTTGGCGATTTCCCCGATGGGCGTATCGTAGTCGCCTGTGCGCTGCCCGCTGGTTCCGCCGCGGATGGCCCACTTGGACCAGCCATATTCGAACCCGGCGCCGCCCCCGGCCAGGTCGTTGGTGCTGCCGAAGGCGCCGGAGACAAAGCCCGACAGTCCTTCGTGGGGGTGTTCGTGCGTCGTCTGCAAGCCGGTGAAGGCGCTCACCACTCCGCCGATGGCGTTCGAGCCGTACAGCAACGTGGCCGGCCCGCGGACAATCTCGATGCTCTCGAGACTGGTGGCATCCAGGTTTTCCCCGTGGTCGCCGGACTGCGACGCCAGCGACCCCGCGTTCATCCCGTCCAGCAACACCAGCACGCGGTCGCCGTCGAAGCCCCGCAGCACCGGCCGGGAATTGCCCACCCCGAAGCCGCGCTTGGCCACGCCGGGCTGCCCCTCGAGGACGTCCCCGATGGAGGGCTGCGCTTTTTGGATCAGGTCCACCGGCTCCAGCGTGGTGACCGACATCAGCGCTTCGAACGTGGCCTGCTCGCTGCCGGTGGCGGTGACGGTGACATGCTCGCGCACCACCGCCAGGCCCAGCTCAAAATTGACGGTGGCCGTCGCGCCGTCGCGCACCTCCACCGTCCGCCGCTCGTCGCCCAGCGCCGCGGAACGCGCCATCACTTCGTACGTGCCCGCCGGCACCTGGGCGAACTCGAATTCGCCTTCCTCGTTCGTTTCCGCCGACCGCCCGAGTTGCACGATCAGCACGCGAGCCTTGTGCAAGGCCGCCCCGCCGTGTTTCAGCGTGACCTTCCCTTTCACTACGCCTTGCTCGGCGGCCGGCGGCGGATCATTCCCCGCGCCCACCGCGGTTCCGAAAAAGCTCGTTGCCATCACGGCGGCCAAAAGGACCTTGGGAACTCGCATGAATGGATTCCTCCCTGAAATGAGTCTTGTAATCCGGGAATGGGCCCGGCCGGCGGACGGCATGCCGGCAAATCAGCTCATCGGGGACTACAGCAGGGAGGGAGGCGCTCGCGTGGGGACCAGCGAGTAATGCGGTTCGGTGTGGAAGAAGTAGTCTTCCGCGGGCGCGTGCACGGCGACCACGGCGAATGGCGCAACCTGTATCGCGGCTACCGCTTGCAGCGCCGGCAGGTGCGCCACGTGGCACACCTGGCAGGCCTTGCCCGGCGTGTCGTGCCCGTGGATCAAGCCCGCGCCGGCCAGCAACAGCGCCAGCGCGCCCGCCACAGCCACTACTCGCAGATGGCAGCTTCTGGACATCGACCCGTGAAATACAATATAAAGCGCCTTTCGCGCTGTCAAGGCTTGCAGCCTGTGCGCACTCTTCATTTGAAGCGGCGGCGGCCTGCTGGGCAGGCCCTCGGGTCAGCGCAGCGCCGTAGGACTAGGACGCCCCATGCCGTACTTTTCTTTCGGGGCGCAGCGAGCTGAGGGCTGAAGGCGGAGAGCTGGTTCTTCGTTCGGAGTTCATAGTTCTACTCAGTTCTGAGTTTGAGGCATGGTCTCGCTCAACTACGAACGGCGCGCCCTCACCGAGGGCATGTTCATCGAAGAGACCGGCGTGGACCGCATGCAACTGCACCTGGCGGCGGCCGCGCTCAATCTGGGCAAGTACGATTCGGTGACGCACTTGCTGCGCTTTTCCGAGCGCGAAGCCGGCCTCGTCGCCAAAGAACTCGGCGTCACCCGCAAGCCCCGCCCCCCGCTCGATTTGTCCGCGCCCCCACCCCGCGACGAATAAAGGCAAGAGTTACAGCGTCAGCGCGCGGCCCGTGGAGTACGGCCGCAGCGGCGTGCGCAGTTTCCTGCTCGACGCCGGCGGCGTCATTCACTTCGCCCGCGAAGACCGCGCTGCCACCGCCGCGGATCCGCCCATCCACTAATTCCGTGGATCAGTTGTTCCAGTCGTCATCGTCGCCGGAGCCGTCGCCACGGCGCTCGCCGCTGCGGGGCTCGGCGCGGCCCACGTGCAGGTGGTCGAAATGCAGCGCGGTGTTGAGCAGCAGCATGAAGGCGCCCTGCGTCTGGTGCCTCCACATCGGGTTCGAGCCGAAGAGCACCACATGACCCTTGCCCACCGGCACGTCAATGACCGCGGGCGACTCGGCCAGTTCGCTGCCCCCGGCGAGCATGCCGCTGACGAACAGGTTCGGTTCGGCGGCCCAGCGGACCACCACGCGCGGCCACATGCGCGGCGGGGGAATAGTCACGCCGATCTGATCACGGTTGTCAGGGTCAACGAACAGCTCGCGTTCGGCGCGGCTGCGCCGGGGCTCGCGTTCGGGCTCGCGCCAGGGGCGCGCCTGCGGAATGTCGGGGTCTGTCGCCGTGCCGCGTCCCGTGACGCGTCCACCTCCTCCGGCTCCCGCGCCGCCACCGCCTCCGCCGAACCCGCCGCCGCCGAGCGATACGCTGAACACGGGCGCCTGGCTGAAGTACAGCGCAACATTTTCATCGTAGCCGTAGGCAATGGGGCTGCCCTTGTCCTGGACAGTGGCGTTGAAGATGGCGCCGCGGGCCTGCAGATTGCGCGTTTCGACGATGCTGACGCCTTCCGTGATGCCCAGCTCGACGGGCAGGCTGGCGCTAGCGGTGATGGGAATGAACACGCCGCCCTCGGTGACGAATCTCTGCAAGTGGGCGACGCCTTCGAAGCCCAGGCCGCCGCGGATGTCGTCCGTCTCGTCGGTCGTGTTGCCGTCGGGACCGGCCAGGTTGGGGGTGAGTGGGGTGTTCTTCCACGGGATGGCCCCGGTCATGTCCGATCCGTCGGCCAGCGTGCGCTTGCGCACGCCGTGGATCATCGCCACGATGTTGCTGGTCACCGGCCCGAAGAGAATCACATCGTACTTCGACCGCAGGCTCGGCGTGGCCCGCACGTCTTGATCAGAGATGTAGTCGTAGGGAATCTCCAGCTCATCCAGCGCCAGCCGGAACCACCCTTCGTTTTGCGTGTTGACCCACGTGTGCATCAGGGCGATGCGCGGCAACGCCACGGGGTGGCGCGCGGCCTTGATCTCCGCGTCGGTGGCGTGCGCGTTCAAGCCCAGCGGCTTCACCGCGGCTTCGACGCGCGCGCGCAGGCCGGCGGGGTTCCCCTCCGTGGGGATCAAGAACGCGCCGGCGTTGAACTTCTTGCCGTCGGCTTCGAAGCCTTCCTGTGCCGCGAAGACCTTCAGGTCCTTCAGCTTGAAGCGCAACGTGCCAATTTGCGGCTCGCCGGTGGCGTTGACCACGTAATACCTGGTGGCACTGGTGCCGGTGATGCCGCCCTGCGCCATCACCGGGCCGTTCACCGGCGACATTTTCGCGGTGAGGATGGCGCTGTCGGTGATGCGCAGGGTGGAGACGTTGCGTAGCGGCCCGAGCGACCAGCCGGTGTCGTCATACGGGCGCGGGTCCGCGACGGAGTAGAACTGCGTGTCCAGCAGCATGTCCGCCATGCGGCTGTACGGCTGGTCCATGCGGATGACGTAGCTGCCGGCGGGCAGCTTCACCGTCCGGGGCTGCGCGGACTGGCCGGCGGCCCGCCGTTCGCCCTGTGGACGCTCATCGCCCTCCGCCGCCGCCGGTTGCGGACCGCCGCCGCGGGCAGCTTGGCCCGAGGCCGGCGCGCCCGCGGGGGCGCGGACTTCGACTTCCGCGTCGAGCTTGTGCACTTCGACGCCTTGCCGCTGCATCAGCCGCATCAGGTCCGCAGCCAGCGCCGGGCGCTTGAAGTCGTTCGGCAGCACCCAGGCCGCGGGGCCTTCCGTCGCGGCCTTGGCGATGCTGCGCTTGCCCTTCAGGTAAAAGTTGCGCAGGAACTCCTGGCCATGGGAGGCGGTGTAACTGAGCGCCAGCAGCACGCCGCTCTGCATCAGGTTGGTGTTGTTGCGCAGCGACCAGCGCACCCGCGGCAGCGGCGGGTTGGGCCGGAACCAGGTGCGCGACGTGGAGTTGGCCGGCACGTTGCGCATGCGCGTGTCCGCTCCGCCGTTGCCGAAGGTCTCGTAGAAGCGCCCGATGGAGTTGTGCCCGTTGGCCACGTAGAACATGTAGTTGGGCGCCCAGCCGTCGTAGAAGCCGTGCGTCCACACGCCGGGGACGCCCCGCTTGGTCATCTCCTCGACTTCGTAGTAGGCCAGCTTCTGCCACTCGTTCACCACGATGGGGTCGAGCCACGCGTTGTACGGCCCGGTGCCCGTCGAGGTGTAGAGGAACGGCACCGACTCGTGCAGGTCGTGCAGCACCTGCGGGCGCCACTCGAAGAAGCTCTGCATCATCACTTTGCTGAGGGCCAGCGACTGGGCCATGCCGTCGCGGTTGTTGTCGTGGGCCACGTACTTGCCCCAGTAGATCAATCCCGGCGCGGGCTTGCCTTCGTTGGCCTTGCGGTAGTTGTAGAGGTCCACCATGCGGTCGCGTCCGTCCACTTCCACTACCGGCGTCATCAGCCAGATCAGGTTCTTGCGGATGTTCTGGATGAACGGGGTCTCTTCCACCGCCAGGCGGTAGGCCAGCTCCATCAGCATCTCCGGCGAGCCGGTCTCCGGGGAGTGGATGGCCCCGGAGTTCCAGTAGAAGGGTTTGCCCTCTTTGATCAACTGTTCGGCCTCGGCGTCCGTAATCTTGCGCGGATCGGCGAGCTTCGCGGTGATCTGCTTGTACCGGTCGAGTTGGGCCATGTTGGCCTCGTCGCTGACGGCGACCATCAGGAACTCGCGGCCCTCTTCGCTCTTGCCTACGGTCCACACCTTTACGCGCGGCGTGGCTTTGGCCAGCTCCCGGAAGTAGCGGAAGATGTCTTTGGTGTAGGTGAGCTTGTTGGGCGTGCCGATGGCGTAGCCCAGCACCTTCATCGGCGAGGGCACCGTGGCCGAGGCCGGCAAATGGTCCACCAGTTCGGTGAGGAACTGCTTGTCGGTGGTGTACTCGAGAATCTTGGCCGTGTACTCGGCGTCGTTCTGCTGCGCCGCCGCGGCGGCTTTGCCGGCCTTCATCGGCGCGGCCTTCTGCTGGGCCAGCGTGGCCGGGCTCGCGCACAGGGCCAGGGCAACGACCATCAGTCCAATGATCAGGCGGGAATGCTGGTTCATGACTACCTCCATTGTTGCTTTCGAGAATTCGGCGAGAGGAGACTGCTCCCCAGAGGCACTCACCTTAGCACGGTGAGAGACGGAATGCGACCGGAGCGGGTTTCAGCAAGAAGCAAGCCGCGTCTGCGGTGCGCCGTGCCGTGATCTGGAAGCTAGAACGAAAAGCGCACGGCGGTGGTGACGGTGTGGCCGGCGAACGTGTGCGACCCGCTGGGGCCCGGGGCGCTGCCTTCGCTGTAGCCGTAGAGGGCCCAGTCAACCTTGAAGGTGACGCCGCGGGACGGGCCCACGGAGAGGCCTGCGTAGGGCCGGTGGTAGTCGAAAGCCAGGGGGCCCGCGGGGGCCGCGGAAGGCAAGAGCAGTGTGGAGCCCCTGGTCCTGGTGATGCTGTAGCCGAGACGCGCGCTGAGTTTGGCCGTCGGCCGCCAGGTCGCGTCAAAGTAGGCATAGTGGGTTCGGCTTTCGTAAGCGGAAGTATCCAGAGAGAGGCCGATGCCCGCTAAGCAGGGCGGCAAAACGACCGGATTGGGGGTCAAGGAATAGCAGATCAAGGTCGAAGAGAAAATACTGTTGTAGTGATACCCCAGGTCCAGGCCGCCGCGCTCCTGGCGCCCGAGTGCGGCCGCGAAACCGTAGGCGCGGTGGTGTTGTTCATGGTTCACCTGCAAAACTTTGTTTCGACTCTCCGTGATATTGAGCGTGCTGGTCAGGCTGGCCCAGGGGGCGGGCTTGTAGCCGGCCCGGAAGCGGTAACGCTGCAATTGCCTCGGGCTGATCCGGGTGAGGGCGCGGTCCGCAGACTGGAGCTCGAGGTCGAAGTTCAGGCGGAGTTGCTCGGTGGGCCGGGCCCATAGACCGCCGAGGCCGGCGTGCTCATCGAGGGTGGCTTCATCCACCACGGAAGTCCCCGGGGTACCGCGGATACTGCCATCGGGCTGTTGTGCGCAAAAAGGTGGCAAGACACCCGAAGGAAGAAGAGAGCAGACTCCGCGCGTGGCAAAAAAGGGCAAGAACAAAAGGTCGGCCTGGGAGCCATCGGCGCGAGTGACCTTCCGGCGCCGGAAGCGATAGCCTAGATTTGCGCCCAGCCGTTTCGAGAAGTCGTGTTGCAGGTTCCACCGGCTGCTCTTCGACTTCTCCCCGAGAAACCGGTGGAACGTCTCCGTCCCGCTGTCCGCGGGTGAAAAGAGGTTGTGCAAAGGGGTGGAGGCGGGGAACGAAGCGATGGCCCCCAGCAAAGACGGCGGAGAGGAAGCCGGGAAGGACGACCGGTGGGCGCTATCCCAGCGGCCGGGGACGCGGAAGTGGGCGAAGCGGAAGACGTGCGAAACACGGAAGCGGCGCACCCGCACGGTGGCCCCCAGGTCGGCGGTGACGGAGACGCGGCGCGCGCGGGCCGGGCCGCTCCGGTCAAACTGGCGCTCCAGCGTGCGCGGCAGGAGACCGAGGAAAGTTTCCGAGGAGTTCTCCACGTCCGCGCGCAGCGAGCTGTAAGCCACGCGGCCGGACAGGTTGAGCCCTCTGAGGGAATCGGACTGAAAACTCATTTGCTCGGTGGGAGCGAAGGTGCGCACGGCCCCGGCGCGGCGGTATTGCAGGAAGCCGGCGCAGGTGTCGCTGATGGTCGGGGGGGTGGTCGCGGAGTTAATCACCACGGGGGGAAAGCAAGGCTGGCCCGCGGCGGGATTGAAGACCAAGCCGGGGTCCACCGCCGTGCCGTCGGCCAGTTGCCCAAGGAAGCGGGGCAGGCCGAGCACGTCCGAGCCCACCGGGTCGTCCCAGGAAGTGCCGGTGTCATCGAATTGCAAGAACTGGTCGTAGCTCACGCTTGTTTTGGACCACAGCGCCACATCCGCGCCGATGCGATAGCCATTCTCGAGCGTGTCCCAGCGTTGCAGGAGTAGAGCAGTCGTGCCTTCTCCGAAAGTGCTCAGCGAGGACCCGTCGCTGCGGTTGCGGGTGTACCCGAAGCGGAAGCGCACGCGAGACTGCGGCAACAGGGTCAGGTTCCAGTTGCTCATCCGCCGCGAGACTTCGAAACGGTGCGGGGAGTACGGCACCGGAAAGGAAGGATTCGCGCCCGCCGGGTTGAGCGGATTGGCGAGCAGGTCGTAGTCCCAGAAGTTGCGGTCGCGGCGATAGGTGGCGTCCAGGTTGTACCAGCCGTTCTTGTACGCGCGCAGTTGGGTGATGTTGTTGGGGTCGCCCCCATAGCCGAAACTGGAAACGAAGAAATGGTCGAAAAAACGCCCGGCGTGGTTGCGCGAACGGGCCTGAAGGGTCTGCTCCAGGAGGCGCGGCCCCGGGTTCAGGTTGACAAATGTGTTGTACGAAGCGCGGTGACCAGTGAAGTTGGTCCAGCGATAGCCGAGCTCAAAGGTCTGCTGGACTTCGTAATTCCCGGACGGGGCGCCGGCGCCGGGGGAAGGCGGGTCCTGCCCGGCGGCGGAGCCGGCCCCGTACACACTCAGCAGGGCGGACGTGAACCACCGCCACAGAGTGTCGCGCGGCTTCCAGAACCGCCTCACCAGCGGCTGGCCTTGGCCCGAAAACTTTTGCACCGCCACCGCCTCCTTTTACTTGAAGAAGAACCTGCTGGAGTTCGAGCCATGAACGGCTACATGGCACATGGTGCAAGCCTGAAACTCCCGGGCTTGGTTGTGGAACCCCGGCGTCCCGCGGGCCGCCGAAAAGGTGCTGAACGTATGGCACTCCAGGCAGAGCAGGTTGACCTGGCTGCGCTTGAGCATCCGCGGATTGGCCGAACCGTGGGGCACATGGCAGGACTCGCAGCCCTCGGCCTTCACCGGCAGGTGCTCGAAAACGAATGCGCCGGCCTTCTCAATGTGGCATTTACCGCAAGCGGATTCCTGCGTTTCGCGGGAGCGCAGCAGCTTGCCAAAGAAGCCGCCATGCTGGTTGTGACAGTCGGTGCACTTGAGCAGGCCTTCCTGCACGCGGTGCCGAAAGGGCCTGGCGAATTCCGACTTGGTCTCCGCGTGGCACCCGTAGCAAAGCTGCGGCTGCGAAGCGCGCAGCAGGTACTGCTTCTGCTTGGCCAGGTGCTGGGAGTGGCAGTCGAGGCAGCTCACGTTGCCGGTGTTGTGCGCGGAGCGGCGGAAATTGCCGTGCTCCTCCGTCAACTGGTGGCAATTCAGGCAGCGGTCCACCACCTCCCGCGGAGAGAGCATCCGGATCGCTATCACTCTTCCCGGGACATATTTCTCTGCGTGTTCCCGGCCGGGCCCATGACAACCCTCGCAGCCCTGAAAGGCGTGGCCGCGCTTGTCACGCATGGTCTTCCAGTGCGCCGTTTCTTCAAAACCCTTGAAGAGCTCGCCGTGGCACTCCTGGCACTTTGCGGAGCCGACGTAGTCGGCAGCGTCCTTCACGGGCGCCTTAGCTTGCTGCGGCGAGGGCTGGGGCTGGGGTCCTTGTGCGTAGCAGACACAAGCAAGGATCAGAAGAAACAGGGCCGGACAAGTCAGGCGTCGAATTCCGGCCCGCAACCGTGCGCGACCCGCGCCGGAATTCGACTGTGAGGGCAGGCTCCGGGGATCGCTCATTGGAGCACGCGCACGTTGAAATTCTGGTTGGCAACCGGCTGGGCAAGGCTCATGCCAATCTTGCAGAACTGGGCTGTGACATTGCCGTTGGAGGGAACGAAAGCAGTCCAAATCACGTTGCTTAGGCCGTTCGTTGATGGATTGCCTGCGGGACTGATGACCACGGCCATAGATGTCGTTGCACCGGGCGCGGCAATGCTCCGAGTAATGCACTGACCACCACTGAATGCAGAGGCCGGTCCAGCGAGCAGAGTGATCACCAAAGGCCCGCCTGCGGTTTGGGCGACGTTGTCGGAATTGGTGATGGCGGCGCCACCGCCGGCGGCCAATCCAGCGATGCCCGTAACCACGCCGTTGGCCTGGACGCTCCCGATCACGGTTTGGTCGCCGCTGAAGTTATTTGCAATATTAGTCCGTGCCACGGAGCTATCCACGGACAGGGTGACCGGACCGCTCGCGCCGCCGCCGGTCAGGCCGGAGCCGGCGATGACGTTGGTGATGCCTCCGCCGGGCAGATTGGTCAGGCCCGAGCCGTCACCGACAAAGGCCGCAGCCGTCACCGTGCCCCCGCTGCTCACGGTCATGAGCGGCGTGGGAGTGCCGGTCGCACCCGGATCCGCCACGAAACGCACGCCGCCCGTGGCCCGCACCACAAACTCATTGTTCCCGGCCGAGGTCACATCGGCATCGGCGGAATCGCCCCAAACGAACGCGCCGTTGTGATTGGCCTGCGCCCGCCGCCCGGCGGCAAAGCTGTATTGGCCGGAGGCGGTGTTGCTCCGGCCACCCGGTATGGTCGCCCAAAGAGCGCTGGCCGCGTTAAGATCGCCTCCCCCCACAACAGCGTCGGCCCCGGCTGAGTTGCCAAACCCGCCGGCAATGGTGGAATTCCCACCGCTGGCGGTGTTGCTGCTGCCGCCGCCGATCGTGGACTGACTCCCGCTGGCGGTGTTGCTGGCGCCGCCGCCGATCGTGGACTGACTCCCGCTGGCGGTGTTCCTGCTGCCGCCGCCCACCGTGGCCTCGGCCCCGGAGAAGAGGTCTGCGGCATCTCCCGCGCGGTTGTTTCTCCCGCCGCCGACGGTGCCATAGTCGTCCTCCACACGATTCGGGCCGAACGAGCCGGTTTGGCCGCCGCCCGCTATGGTGGCCCCTCTCACGTTTGCTGACACGAAGTTGCCGCTGAAGCCGCCGATGATGTTGGGCGTGCCCGTCGTTGCGAGCACGCGGAAGCCGCCATTGATCGCGCCGCTAAGGGTGAGGTTGTTGGCCGCGATGTCCCCCGTGAACGTGGCGTCGCCCTCGGCATCTACGCGGAAACGTGCGGCGCCCCCGAGAGCCACGCCGAAAAGGGTGTTGTCCGCTGGAGCAGAAGCTGGGTTTACAAAGAGAGAGCCCTGACCCGCAGCGGTGCCCGTCGGTATCGCCGTGAACGAACTGGCTGTGCCCGCGCCCATGATGGAACCGGTAGCCACGACGTTGCCGGCCACGCGGACGTTGCCAGCGACTTCGAGTGCCTCGGTGGGCGCGGTGGTGCCGATGCCCACG